>Ga0172379_10000299_pt1 | contig 131792 bp, 134 predicted proteins | sample GrowelOW334metaG_FD_119756 | JGI IMG/M metagenome (GOLD analysis project Ga0172379, IMG submission 119756) | Groundwater microbial communities from an aquifer near a municipal landfill in Southern Ontario, Canada - Groundwater well OW334 metaG | ecosystem: Environmental > Aquatic > Deep... | reverse complement strand
GCTGTCGATGGATCACCTCCTTTCTAGGGAGAATCGGTGATGGTCATCTCACGATGACCAGCATATATAAGTCGTGCTGCCTCTCTGCTTACCCTTCGGGGGTAGGCTACGGAGGTGGCGAATTGTCTCGCTAGAGCGAGATATTGGCGTCAACTGACCTTACCACTCTTAAGTTGTGAACTGGAGCCAATTAGGGCTGGCCTATGATGGCGAGTCTGTTTTTGGTACAGTAGGAAAGTTCTTTTCCATTTTGCACGTGAATGATACAGCCCCACTGGTGGGCGATTAGCTCAGATGGTTAGAGCGCGTCACTGATAATGACGAGGTCCCAGGTTCGATTCCTGGATCGCCCACCAGTGGGGCCAGAGCTTGGGCGGTTAGCTCAGCTGGTTAGAGCGTTACATTGACATTGTAAAGGTCGGAGGTTCAAATCCTCCACCGCCCACCATAGAATTGCTCAGTTGGGTCCCGCTACTGCGGGACGGGTGCGACCCATCGGGAGCACCCCGGATAGAGCGCCACATTGACATTGTGGAGGTCAGAGGTTCAACTCCTCTCGGACCCACCAGTTCGTTTCGTCCGTCGAGTTACGCGTCCCGGCATTTGCCAGGCCGCTCCACCCTCCGGACGAAGCCTCACTAAGCCCCAGGGGTACATTTACAATTATCTCATCGATTGCCACAACTGGAGCCGCGGTAGCTCAGTGGTAGAGCGCAGCCCTGAAGAGGCTGGCGTCGTCAGTTCGATTCTGACCCGCGGCACCAGTTGTGGCAGATCATTCTTTCTGTAGCGAAGTGGGTTCCACCGAAGGTGGAACGGGCAGCAGCGAGCAAGGACTGCAGGGACGCTGCGAGCGCCGACGGACGCGACCATGTGGAGCGTTCGGCGCTGCCCAGGATAGAGCGCAGCCTCCGCCTACGCTGAAGCTTCGGCGGACAGGCTGAAGAGGCTGGCGTCGTCAGTTCGATTCTGACTCCAGGCACCAGAGCGGAGAAAGTAAGTAGAAGAGCGTCCCGCCATGGCGGGAGCGTCGTCAGTTCGCCCTAAACCACTCACTGCGTTCGGGTATAGGGCGCCGTGTACCCGAGCCCCGTGAAGCGGGATAAACTCCGCGAGTGGTTCACGGCGATTTCCGGCGAAGCCGGACCCGGCTCTGCCGGGCTGACCCGCGGCATTGAGAAAAGATAGGCAACCCCAAAATCAACTCGGCAACACAAGAAAATTATATGGATTTTATATCTCACGGCCTCTGGCCAGTTGCCGTGTTCCCCAACGCCCGCTGGAAATGGAAAGCAGCCCTGTTCGGCATTTTGCCCGATGTCGGCATGTTCGGTCCGCTGATGTATTTGTTTGCGCAGGATGGCATCCGGCAAATTAAATGGATTATTCCTTTTATCGATAAGACTGGGCTTACGTATCTCACCCCATCCATTCCTGATGTCTGGATGGCTTCGTATTTTGCATTCCATAGCTTGGTCGTGTGGCTTTTTGTTGTCGGTCTATTCGTCTTGATTAAAAAACGAATGTATTGGCCGCTTATTGGCTGGGGGATGCACATACTCTTTGATATGTTTCTCCATGCCGGAAGGTATGCAACGCAAATTTTTTTCCCGCTGAGTGATTGGTCAGTGTCAAGCAGTTTAGGGTGGCAAGATAAGCGCGTCTTATTACTCAATTGGATCGTTTTGCTCATTTTGTTTGGACTGTTTGCGCTTCGAAGATTGCAAAAAAAATCTGCTTGACGCGGTATGCGTTGACCGATAGGATACACATGTTTCGGGGTGTGGCGCAGTTGGTAGCGCGCCTGCTTTGGGAGCAGGAGGCCCCGAGTTCAAGTCTCGGCACCCCGACCAGCTCGTTTCGTGCTCACAGCTTCGCCCGACGCGCATTCGCGCATCGGGTCTTCGCCGTTTACACGAAGCCTCGCTTTATTTTAACGTCGCGTGCTCGTCGCTCCGCTTCTGCGCGCCACACCGTTGGGGACCCCGCAATATCATCTCTAAAAATACCGCTTTGTTTACAGGGTGTTTACTATGCTGGTAGACTAAATATAGGAGAACTTCGTATTTACGGAAATCACTATGGGAGAAGTCAACATGTCTGCAGTCGAGAACAGTGAGGGGCGAGCACTCCGCGCAGTTGCCGAGGCTCACGCAACATGGATAAAAGCGAACCTCAGCCATGAACTCGTTGAGCGAGCGGTGGGTATGAATAAATTCTCTCAAGACGTTGCTGATGAACTGTTCCTATGCCAAGATCCGGAAAACTACATCGTCAAGGATAAAGTAGATCGCGATGCTATTGATGCAGCAATTCTCGAGTTGCAAGAACTTGAAGCAAGTACCTAGTTAAACAATGTAGAAACGCCACCTCTGTTGAGGCGGCGTTTTGCTTTTTAAGAAGATCAGAGTGGCGCGCCGCAATCGTAGCAGCGCTTCGCCCCACGGGATTTTTGCACTCCGTGGGTCCTTTTGCAGTTGGGGTGAACCACTGCGTTGGGATTCACTTTTGTACCGCACTGGTTACAGTACGTATCCTGCCCAATTTTTTGAATGAGCTGATGGAGCTCGGGTGTACACCCTGTTGGCATGCTACCTCCTGGTATTGGTGTTTGCAGTGCTCGCAATCCTACGTTGCACACAGCCAGTTGTCAAGGCATGCGCTATACTGCATCTATGGTCGATTCATTAACCCAGAAGAAGTGCATTCCCTGCGAAGGCGGGGTTCCAACGCTCACCGACAGGGAGGTGCAAGGGCTCCTGCCGCAGGTGCCGGCGTGGCATGTGGTGCTCACCGAGAAAGGTGGCGCACGCGTCGCTACGTTGCAACACCAAATCAAGTTCAAGAATTTCCGCGAAGCCATGACCTTCCTCCGCAAAGTAGAAGATGTTGCGGAAGCCGAAGGCCACCACCCAGACTTCTGCGTGCACTACAACGTCGTAGATTTCACGCTGTGGACGCACGCCATTGGCGGCCTGCACGAGAACGATTTCATCCTGGCGGCAAAAATTGACGCGCTGCAGAATGGATAGCGAGCTGCGAAGTCTTACCGAGCGCATTCTGACATGGGTACTCTACGCGAGTGCTGGGTGTGGCGCACTGGCATATGGGCTATTCTTGCGGACGAAGCGGAATCTTCGGACGTTCGAAGCAGTACAAGGACTGGTTGGAGCCGCTGCAGCCTTCAATCCCCGTGATGTCCTGCTCCGTAAACTGCATGGCGTTGAGGCACTCCGGGGTCTTGCAATCGTCGTCATGCTCATCGGTTTCCTCTATTGGCCAGTCCTCTTCATTGGTGTGCTCCTTTTCTTCTTCCAGACGAATGCCTGGAAGAACACGCAGCGCGACCTTTTCATCCTGGATCGCGATCACCCAGAGCATAAGTTGGCACAGCAGAAACTGGTAGATGCGCTTGGTGAGGCCGCGAAAGCGCAACGACGATTGCTCGAAGACCGCAGCCGTCTGTGGCAGCGCGTGTTTGCGATCACCATGGGCATTGCCCTTATCGTTGCCTGTGGCCTCCTCTTTGTATCCGTGGACTGGTTTTCCCCTGTCACACCACTTACCACCTAGGGAACGAAAAAACCGCCAGGGCATCGTGTGCGGTACGGTGTTTCTTACTGCAGCATGACGAAGAGCAGTGCGGCTAGCCCAATGAGCACGACACCCGCGACCAAGGTGGCTGCCAAGATTATCCGCGCATTCATCGGGGCATGCTTCACCACGTGTCCATGGGCGTCCGGGTAGGCGCTCCCGGGGGTAAGGCCCCGAGCATGCATGAGTTCATTGACGTGCTGGTACGACCATCCAGCTTTCAGCAGCAGCGTTCGAATTTCCGTATCGGTGTAGCCGACCGATCGGGCGTGGTTGAGCCAATTCTGGAATTCTACTTCGTGCATAGGTTACTTGGTATTCGTGTTCGTTGATGGCAGTTTCCTGGAACCAGATTTACAGACAATCGTTCTATCCGAAAGGGTGGCACAAATACTGTAGATTCGATTGTATTCGGTAAGTGAATAGAAGTATGGTTCTCCGGTCTTGGGGTCGGTTGGTACACCCTTGGGGAAGGATGCAGTCAGCGATACGAGAGAGCCCGGGAATCCATTGTGCGCAAGCGCGTAGGCGTCGAGTGCTGCTTTGAGATCCTTGATGTCTTGTCTTCGTTGGTTGTCGGCAGCTGTACTTGTGTTGGTGTTCACGTTGATTGTTACGTCATCACCAATGAGGGGCACCTGATTTTGGTTTGTGTTGCCAGGTAAGTTGATATCTTGGGGGCTATCGAAGGGCGGTGTTTCGTACGGCGCTATGTACGATCGGAAGCTGAAGAGTGACCAGGCGAATGCTCCGACAACAACAAGCCATCCTATAGTTGCAGCGACGAGCATGCTTACGGTTGAAATCCTGGACGCTGGTTTCGCTTGCTGCCGGTAGTTTGCGGCGGTGTTGTACATCCCCAACGTGTAGGTAATGCAAATGGGCAAGAAGAACGCGATGTCGAGGAAAAGCAGGATGATTGTTGGAATGATAGAATCCACATCCAGGACCGTGAGGATAATTTGCACGAGGAGCGTAAACCCAATAATCGGTGCAGCAATTGCAGCGAGCCGTCCAAAGGTGCGCCACCATAGGCCGTGGACGATCGTTTGGCTTTCGCGTACTGCCCCAATCCCCCGCCCGTTCCCGATGAGCGCGATAAATGGTGTGTACACAAGGTACGTGCCAATCCACGCGAGCATCACGAAGAAGAGGGAGATGCCGAGCAATGGGAAGAGGAATTCCGGTAGATCGTAGAGGTCGAAGTACATCCCGGCAGCACTACCTGCAAAGATGACGACGATTGCGAGGATGGAGAATCCGGCGAGGATGTACCCGACGATGAGGTTTGCCCAGAAAATGTGGCGGATGCGCTTGAACGCTTCTCTGAGGATGCCGAAGAAATTTCGCTGGCCATCAGGAACCATTACGGTGAGCCCAATCGCCGACCATAGCCAAGTGGCGATTGCCGTGTTCAGGAGGATTTGGCCGAAGTACACTGCTATAACGATTGCAATGTATACGATAATGTTGGATGAAGATGGAGAAAAACCGAAGCCAACCGTGTTCGTGAAGACAAAGTACAAGAGCAGCCACACGAGCCCGATGGTAATGCCAACCGTCAGCACAGCGGCAATCGTGCCGTACCCAAGGTAGTACCCGAACCGCTTCGAGAAGTTTGCGAACGTGGCACGGTACAATGCAATCGGTCCAGGGAGTTCAGTCAGGGGAAGAGCTTGGGCAATTGGTGTAGGAGTTACCGCTTCCCTAAACCTCCCACCACTCATTGCGGCAGCAATTTCGGCTTGGCTTGCGTGCGTTGACGCTTGTGGCGGTGGTGCAACAGGCGTGAGGAGCTGGCTCACCTGCTCTGCCTGCCAGCCTTGTGCAATGAGCTGTTCGGTAATTTGCGTATCCGAAAGGCCCCCGGCGCGCGCCTGGGCAATCCAGTTGTGGATAGGTGATTCTTCCATAGGTTACTCCGATGACGTTTCGAAGAAGGGATTTTCTGACGTCGTACCGTCTGCACGTACGCAGTACATCAATTCCAATTCATTATCGGCAATTCGTTCAAGTTTCGCGCAAACCGTGTACTCCTGTCCCTCCTCAAGTTGTGTATAGGCGTACTGTTCGTTAGGGTTTGGCGGCGTTGGTATTTGGCTCAAGTACTTTGCGTCTACTAATGCCGTTATACTTTCTGGGTACGTTTTCTTTTCATCGTAGTAGAGCGTAAGGCCAGTACGGAGTTGTCCAAGGTCAGACTTGCGCTGTGCATTCCTTGATGCTACTTGGGGGCCGCCCAAGAGTTCTTCCAGTGTATCCATGAGAGGAGCTGCATCCGTTGGCTCAATTACGTTCGGTTGTTCATTCACGTGGGCGAGTGTGATGCCCACGGCCATACCCACTTGGCGCTTCTCGGCATCGGTTGTACCCTCCGAAGCCGTGAAGGCCACCTCTGCTTTCCGGAGCATAGCATCTGCCGGATTGGACCAAATAGTTAAGGTCAGGCTCGGGGTCGTGTCGTCTTGCGCGCCCTCGGTAAACATATCGACTATTGTTTTGACCGTGCTGGTTTTTACATTCCGATTCGTTGCGTCCGCTTCGTATGCCTTCGCAAGGGCAGAGAATTTTGTACTATCGAACGTGACCGGTACCTTGAACGCGCTTGTCCCGTCGAGGCTCTCCCTGGTCACCTTCCCCACAATGACCGCTTTGTTTGACACGCCGAGCCGAAGGAGGGTGGCAATTTCAGTTCGGGTCGTTTGAAGATCTTGCTGGTTTGTATTCGTTTTGGAGATTTGATCAAAGTAAGGTTGTGACAGGTCCTGCCCAATTACGTACCACCTCTTGGTGAAATTTCCAGTTTCTATTGATGGGAATGATGGCAACGTATTCGCCATGAGGTATACCTTCCTATCAATGATGCGTGCTTCAACATCTGCAGCGTAGGATGTCCCGCCATTCACGTACGAACCTTGCAGTCTGAATGTCCCACGGAGTTTCGCGAGGTCTTCGGAGTCTGTACTGAAGAACGATGTGAACGTTGCGGTGATGTTGGTATTGCCAGAAATCATGCCAAAGAAATCGAAACCTGAGAGCAGGTCATCATCCTGCTTTTCCTGAGCAGGTATTTGTGCGTTTATAGCTACGTTGACGCTCACCTCTCCGCTCCTTACGGTTTCAAGTGAGCGGAGGGTATCAGAGAGTATCTTCTCACCGTTCGGCTGCAGGAACGGCATTGGGATGTAACCTTGGTACGCAGCGAATGCCGCACCGCCCAGGAGGATGATTCCTCCTAGTACAGTGACCAATAGGACGACGTGGCGCATGGGCCAGGACTTCCCTTTCACCTTTGCGCTCGGGTCGACGGCTTGCTGAATTTCCGTCCGAACGCTCTCCGTTGGTGTTTGCTTCGGTACGAAGACTGGTTGAGCTGTCGGTACAGATGTAGGTGGGGTGAGGAGTTTTTGAATTTGATCCGCCTGCCACCCTTGTGCAATGAGCTGTTCGGTAATTTGCGTATCCGAAAGGCCCCCGGCGCGTGCCTGGGCAATCCACTGCATAACCCCTTCGTATGCATTCTCCATACACTAATTTTTATTTTCGATATGTATATCTTACCAGAAAATGATAGTTTTGTCAAAACAAGCGCTCCATCTCTCGGCCATTGTTGATAAAGAAATGTCCGTCTCGATCAGAGACGGACAGTGAGGGTTTTTTACCTTTTCTTTACCTTGGTGAGTGCTGCGCCACAGCTCGGGCAGAACGTGTAGTGCAATGCACGGAACCCACTATGCATAGCTGTGCAGTGCGGGTCTGGCTCTAAGGTGCGGAGTTGAACGCCAGTCTCAGGATCGAAATTCCATTGGTCCATGTGTCTCTCCCGATGTACGGGATCAACACGATTTTGCATTTGCGAACCATTCAATGGAATGCTCCTTTTCCAGAGTGGTGTGTCGATGATTCTCTTCGTACTGCGTACGCTAGAATTTTTTTATCCCACTGTCAATACCGAAGAAACCCTTGATTTTTTAGTTCTTTTTGGTAGGCTCGTACTATCTCCTCTTCACATTCCCCAACCTCTATGGCAGCAGCAAAACGTCTCTACCGTTCTAAGGCGAATCGCATGGTTGCTGGCGTGTGCGGCGGCCTGGGCGACTACTTCAGCCTGGATCCTGTGCTCTTCCGCATCTTATTCGTCGCCCTCGCCATTGCCGGCGGCTCGGGCATTCTCATATACATCATCCTCATCTTCGTCATTCCCGAAGAAGGCGCGGCCGGGAACGTGACGGTTGAAGGAGCGGTGAATGAAGTTAAGGCGGGAGTGCAGAGAACTGCACAAGAAGTGAAAGAGAATCCTCGCTGGTTCGATAACCGTCGTAATTTGCTGGCTGGGCTCATCATAGCCGTTGGCATTGTTTCGCTGCTCAACCAGTTCGCGCCATTCAGCTGGCTCTCGTGGGATATCTTCTGGCCAGTTGTTATCATCGCCGTTGGCGTATTCCTCATTCTAAAACGACGCTAGTATGGACACGCCGCAACCCACGCAGAACCAAGAACCGAAACCCGCGAGCCAACAGCCCGAGCAGCCAAAAGCAGAGCCAGCGAAGACCGAAGTGGTACGGGAAATCCACCACCATCACGACCGAGGCCGTGGGCCGGGCGGGATGTTCATTGGGCTCATCGTCATTGCCATTGGCGTGTACTTCTTGGGCAAGCAGGCTGGTTGGTTCCCTGCAGACGTGGAGCTCAACTGGAACTGGATTTGGCCGCTCTTCATCATTGCGTTCGGTGTATCGCTCCTCTCCCGTCGCGGCACCTTCGGCTGGTTGCTGACAACCGTCATGACCATTGGTGTTCTTGGCTTCCTCGCTGCTGCCGCTTTCGGTGCGTTCGGGAAGGCAAGCCCTCTCGCAACCGATACGGTAAGCATTGCGAAGGAGGCTGATGGTAAAGCATTGGCGTTGGACATTGATACCGGTGCAGGCAAGCTGGTCTTGAGGGGCGGGTCGGACAAGCTCATATCGGGCACGCACATTCACCGCGGGATGAAGCTTACGCAGACAAGTACACTGGAAAATGGCGTACAGCGCGTGAGCTTGAGTACAGACAAAGATTGGGGTTGGATTGGCCAGCACCGGAATGACCTAGAGCTCTCCCTTTCGAATGATGTGCCGACTCAGCTCTCCGTCGATTCAGGTGCCATGGATATGGAGTTCGACCTGACGACGGTAAAGGTAACAGATATCGATATTGATACTGGCGCTTCGGACCTCTCCCTCGTGCTTGGCGATCTCGTGGACAAGCTGACCGTGCAGGTTGGTGCCGGAGCGAGCTCCATCGACGTGAGCTTGCCCAAGACGGTCGGTGCGCGCCTCACCTGGGATGCGGGCGCGAGCTCTAAGAACCTGCCGGATTTCAACAAGATTGACGATCGGACCTACGAGACGAGCAACTACGCCAGTGCCAGCAAGAAGGTCGATCTCGACTTCGACCTTGGTGCCGCGAGCTTAGACGTGAGCTGGCGGTAAGACGCTAATCTTGATATCCTCCTGGACGGGTGGGAGTTCCCCCATCCGTCCTTTCGTCCCTCACCCTATGCGTCTCCTCTGGACCTACCTGAAAAAGTTTAAGAAACTCCTGCTCTTCTCGTTGTTCCTGGCAATGGTCAACCAGGTTTTTTCGCTGCTCGATCCGCAGATCATGCGGCTGCTCGTTGACCGGTACGCCACCCGCGTCAGCGAGCTCAGCCAAGCAGATTTTTTGAAGGGCGTTACAGTTCTGGTGCTGCTCTCCATGGGCACGGCGCTGGTCTCCCGCATCGCTAAGAATTTTCAGGATTACTTCGTCAACGTCATTGTGCAGCGTATGGGCGCGCGGCTGTACGCGCATAGCGTGAGCCACTCGTTCTCCCTCCCCTACCAAGCCTTTGAAGACCAGCGCTCTGGCGAACTCTTACAGAAGTTGCAGAAAGCCAGGACCGACGCGCAAGCACTGATTACTAGTGCTATTGGCATTCTCTTTTTCTCTTTGGTAGGCATCATCTTCGTCCTCGCGTACGCGTTCACCGTGCACTGGTCCATTGGTTTGGTGTACTTCCTCATGATTCCCATTTTGGGCTTCATAACGTTCTACATCAGCCGAAAAATAAAAGTTTCCCAGAAGCAAATCGTTGCCGAAATGGCTTCACTTTCCGGCTCCACCACCGAGACATTGCGGAATGTAGAATTGGTGAAGAGCTTGGGATTGGATAGCCAAGAAATTGAACGGCTGAATGCGACCAACGATCGTATTCTGCAGCTAGAGTTGAAGAAGATTATTCTCATTCGCAAGTTTAGCTTCATCCAGGGGACGCTCATTAATACCTTCCGCTCAGCATTGTTGGTGCTCATGTTCTGGCTCATATTCCAGCAGCACATCTCTTTGGGTGAGTACTTCACCTTACTCATCTACTCGTTCTTTATCTTCAGCCCACTCGCTGAACTGGGGATGGTAGCCCAGCACTTCCAAGAAGCGCGCGCCAGCATGGAGCAGCTGGAGGTAATTCTCAAGCAGCCGGCGGATGAACAACCGGTGCGTCCGCTATCCGTAGAGAAGCTTACGGATATTACCTTCAAGGGTGTTGGCTTCCGCTACGCTTCTGCACAACAGCCGGCTGTGGAGCACGTTGATGTCGCGCTCCATTCGGGCCAGACTATTGCATTCGTCGGCCCATCAGGTTCGGGCAAAACAACGCTGGTGAAGCTGCTGGCAGGTTTGTACAAACCCACGCACGGCAAGCTACTGTTCAATGACGTGGATAGCCAAGCCATGGACTACCAGCAATTCCGCCAGCGCATTGGCTTGGTAGCGCAAGAGACGCAGCTCTTCGCGGGCACGATTCGGGAGAATCTGCTCTTCGTAAGGCCCAAAGCAACCGATGCCGAGTGCTTGGCTGCGCTGGAGGCGGCCGCTGCGGCATCAATCATGCAACGATCGGCCCATGGTCTGGACACGCGCATTGGCGAGGGCGGCCTGAAACTCTCCGGCGGTGAACGTCAGCGCCTAGCAATTGCCCGTGCGTTACTCCGAGACCCCGACCTCATCATCTTCGACGAAGCCACGAGCAGCTTGGATAGTATTACCGAACAGTCTATAACCGAGACGATTAAAGACATTACCCTGAAGAAGCCGCAGCTCATGACCGTGCTCATTGCCCACCGGCTCTCCACAATCGCCCACGCCGATGTTATTTACGTGCTCGAACGCGGGAAAGTTGTGGAGCATGGGAGCCATGCAGACTTGCTAAAGGCGGGAGGTTTGTACACCGCGCTGTGGCGGCAGCAGGGCGCGTCGAGTTCGTAAAAATGCCCAAGCGCAGGCCGCTGTGCCTGCGGTGTAATAATCGCGGGCAGACCTGCCCGCCGAACTCGCCTTGGTGAGGCAGGCGGGGCCGCCCGCTCTGGGGAGTTATTTCCGAGTCCTTGATTATTCTCGTAAACGCAGGACAATAAGAGGGTAACTCCTCCTCTTTTTGTTACATTATGCGTCGGCCATTCGTGTACAGCCTCATTGCGGTTTTCGCAGCTGCCGGGAGCGCCCTTTCGGGGTACTTGAGCTATATAAACCTCTGGGGTGATGGCTGTGAGAAGGCGGCCATAAGCTGCAGTGCCAGCGCCTCGGGACCAGTGATGATCATCGGCCTGCCCAACTGCGTGTACGGGTTTGCAATGTTCTTCGTCGTGCTTGTCTTGGCTATCATCAGTATCGTTCGCGACCTACAGAAGGTTCGTACCGCAATCTTCTGGCTTAGCGTCGTGGGCATGCTCTTCGCTTTCGGCCTTTCGGTTTACGAAATTTCCTGGCTCAAAGCATCTAGCTTGCCGGCGTGCGTGTACGGGTTCATCTTCTACGTGTGCATCCTCGGTTTGAGCATTCTGCAGCGACGAACACCTCCTACTCCATCCCCCATTAGCCAGTAAACGTATGGACACCCAACCGCAGCCAGTAATTGAAAAAGCGCCAGCGAAGAAGAAGCGCCACACCTGGTACTGGTGGCTCCTCGGCATCGTCGTGGTCATTGTGCTCGCTATTGCCTGGACGGGTATTTACAATATTCCAGTTGCGTCGGCCATTATGGGCGCGAACAAGCCAAAAGACTTGGGCGTGAAAGTGAGCGAGGAAGCGTACGCGACTATCCAGCAGAAAGTGCCGCTCGTCATTGAAGGCGCGAAGGTCGATTATAGTAGCGCGCCGTCAGAAATTTTTTCTGGGTCTGTGCCAGTAGACACGCAGAATACTTCGGAAGAAGTTACTTCTTGGCTTTCCAAGATGGCTGGTGCTAATCCAGCGGTAACCGATGTGCAAGTGCGGATGATTGAAGGTGGCGTGGAAATTTCTGGCATGGTGCAGCAGTACGTGAAGGCGCCAATGTACGCCAAGGTCATGATCAATCGGACTAGCGAGAAAAGCGTGAGTCTGGATATTACTAGCGCCAAGCTGGGCCGTTTCAGCGTGCCCGAGAAGTACGTGCAGCAGTTTGAGGACTGGGTGGTGAAGAAGGTGAATAGCCGGATGGCCACCATTCCCGGTTTCAGTCTAACGCAGCTGGAGTACCACAATGGCTACGACATCTGGAAAGGTACAGTCCCCGCGCAGGTGAAGCCCGCGCTCAATGGTTACGCGGATTTGCTGCTGGAGTAGCATGGTAGAATAAGCGTATGTCAAAACGCAAACTTAAGGCCCTCAAGATTCGCCTTGGCGTTTACCGTCACTATAGCGGTAAGGAGTATGACGTGCTCGGAGTTGCGCGTCATTCAGAAACGCTGGAACCGCTCGTCGTGTACCGCGCTCGATACGAATCGCGATTACTTTGGGTTCGTCCGAGGAAGATGTTTGGTGAGTTTGTGAAAATCGACGGGAAGCGCATGAAGCGGTTTCGGTTTATCAAACATGCTTGAGTAAAGGAGTTTGGGTAGACGAGGTCCCTTGACCTCGTCCAGAAACCGCCTGGGTCAAGGGACCCAGGCTACACGCGTATAGTGATAAACTATTGGTATGAAATTAGCCCGTCATCAAAAACTTCAACGAGTCGCCAGCCAGCGTCAGGCTGGTTTCATCGTCGTGCTGGAAGACATCCATGACCCGCACAATGCGGCGGCCATCCTCCGCACATGCGACGCGTTCGGTGTGCAAGATGTGTGGTTCATCTTCAATAAGGAGAAGGCTTACAATCCGCGACGCGTTGGCAAGTCCAGTAGCTCCTCGGCGAATAAGTGGCTCACCTTTCGGATCTTCAAGTCTGTTGCTGAATGCAAGGCAGTCCTCAAGCGGCTTCGGTACGAATCAGTCGGTACGGTGCTGCGACCTGGCGCAGAGGATTTTACGAAAGCCAAATTCAACACAAAGCGTATTGCACTGTGGGTCGGTAATGAACACGCAGGCTTGTCTGAGCAAGCGACTGAAGCTTGTGATCGGCTTCTCATGCTGCCCATGAAAGGCTTTGTGGAAAGCCTGAACGTCTCGGTGATGACGGCCATTTCAATGTATGAGATAAGCCGGCAGCGGGCTAGCAAAGTATATTTGCGAAATGCGCAGGACGTAACAGCGCTTGCAAAGGATTTCTTGCAACGCTGAGAAGCATCAGCAGTGTAGGGATGGCCCCGCACATCTAGGAACACTGTCGTTCTGGTCTTTTTACCTATTCACAACAGAGGAATTGACAGCTTTACGTGGGTATTCTATTATGAATATATATTCATAATAAGGGAGGTGAACAATATGCCACGAATGCAAGGTAATGGCCCAATGTGGGGCGGTGGACCTGGCGCAGGCTGGGGTATGGGCCCGTGTGGTGCAGGATGGCACCATGGGTATAGCCATCGGTTTGGCGGCTACGGGTACCAGCGCTTTTCGTCTCCGAAGAGCGAGCTTGCGGCACTGGAAGATGCCGAGCAAGAGCTCATGGAAGAGATAGAAGCCATCCGCAAAGAGAAGGCTGCCCTAAAAGGGAGCCGCAAATAAAAGAAGGCTGGGGAGCTGGGCTCTTGGAGATTCCAAGGGCCCAGGCAGCCTCCTTTGTTCTCACCCTAGCAGCAACTTTCACCATTCGCAACACTTTATATGGCTCGTCCCCGAATTCGTCGTCACGTGTGCGTGCGTCCAACGACGATATACTTCAAGCCACGTGGCATACCGTTGCGTTCTTTGCAGCAGGTTCACCTGACGCGTGAAGAAATGGAAGTGCTATGGTTGAGTGATGATCGCGGGCAAAGCCAAGCGCAAGTTGCCACGCACATGCACACGTCACAGAGTACGGTTCAGCGCTTGCTCCAGAGTGCCAGAAAGAAAGTCAGCCATGCGCTTGTCCATGGTCATGCTATAGCCCTAGAAGAACATGACTAGTCGGTACTCGTTCCTCATAGGTTTAGTACTCTCGTGCATCATTTTCTTTGGGGCAGGAGCCACGGCGCAAGCGATTGGCGAGGTCTCAGTGTACTTCTTCTACGGCGAAGGTTGCCCGCACTGTGCGAAAGAAAAACCCTTTTTAGAGAAACTGCAGGCACGGTATGACGGTGTGCAGGTGCAAGAGTACGAAGTGTGGTCGAACGCGGAAAACCGGCAACTCCTTTTAAAAGTTGGTACGCGTTTGGGGAAAAATATTTCAGGTGTGCCCTTTACTGTTATCGGTACGCAGACCTTCTCGGGGTACTACAGTGACGAAACTACGGGTGCAGAAATCCAGCAAATTGTAGACCAGTGTCGAAAATCTGGATGTGATGATCCAATTGCGAGCGTGATTTCCGGAATAACACCGGAAGCGACGAATGCCAATAGCAATACTTCCCAGCCAGAAGAAACAAAAAAGATTCCAGAAACAATCACGGTGCCGCTATTCGGCGCCCTCCATACCGAGCACTTCTCACTCCCGCTCCTCACCATAATCATCGCAGCTCTGGATGGCTTCAACCCATGCGCCATGTGGACGCTGGTATTCCTCATTGGTCTGCTTTTAGGCATGCGGGACAGAAAACGCATGTGGATATTGGGCGGGGCGTTCATCGGCGCATCCGCGCTGGTGTACTTCCTATTCTTGGCAGCGTGGCTCAATCTCTTGCTCTTCCTGGGTACGATTCTTTGGATCCGTGCAGCTATTGGGCTTATTGCCTTGGGTGGCGGCATTTATTACCTCAGAGAGTACTTCACGAAACAGGATGCAACCTGCAAGGTCACTGGCCAAGAGCAGCGACGTCGCATACTGGATCGGCTGAAGCAGTTTGCCCAGGCGAAAAGTTTCTGGCTAGCGCTTGGGGGGATAATATTGCTGGCCATGGCCGTGAACCTCATTGAGCTCGTCTGCTCGGCTGGTTTGCCAGCGGTGTATACGCAGGTTCTCGCCCTTTCCGACTTGCCTCGTTGGCAGTACTACGCGTACCTCCTCCTCTACATTCTCATTTTCCTGCTGGATGATCTGGTCGTGTTTTTTATAGCCATGAAAACTTTGCAGGTTACTGGCATGACCTCGAAGTACGCGCGTGCATCTCACCTCCTTGGCGGTGTGGTCATGCTCATCGTTGGGTTGTTCCTTATTTTCAAGCCCGAAGTTTTGATGTTTGGGTAGTGTACGTAAAAAAAGAAAGGCACTATGTGTGCCTTTCGGGTTTGGGTTAGGCTGCACGTTTGAATGCAGTCGTCTTGGGTTTGCCGAGCTCTTTGCGGACGCGGTTGCACGCGTGCTCCAGCTCGAGGCGAAAGAATTCGGGAAGGTGTTTGAAGCGGCGAGGCACCTTCGTGCGAAATACCTCGATGAGACCTGGGAATAATTCTTCAGTCTCAGCCAGCTGCTTGCGTTGGAACTTCTCGTCCTGGTGGAGCGCGGTGCGCATGTTGTGCAGGCGGTCCGCAAGTTTATCCAGGATAATCCACCAATCTTTGGATTCCACCGAGGTCAGACCCCAGTAGTAGTCTTTGCCATCTTCTTTGGTGAGGATGCGCAGACCACGGTAGATATTTTTCCCGAAAATACGTTGCACGTCGCGCCAGCTCAGAATGAAGGTGTCTTCCTTTAGGTCATGCATGAGTCCGCAACAGATGGGTTCCCGAAGGAAGACCTTGCACTCCAGTATGATGATCAACGCCACCGCTTTACAGTGGTCGAAGTACCGGGTGCGGTTGTCACGACGAAACTGCTGGCGGTGGCCGTACTTTGCCAGCCGGTACGAAAGCATGACGTCATCAAAGTCATTCGTGTAGAGCTGGGTACGGACAACATTCTCAAATGTTGGCCGGTCAAATATCTGACGGGTATAGCCAATGCGAATGCGGGGCGCGGCCCGTTTCTTGGTACCCATGGCACCTCCTTGTGTGAGGGTTCAGTGTTGCTGTTCAGGATACCTTAGCAGAAAGATGTGCCGCGTCAAATGCAGCAAAATCGATGCGGTTCGTAACCGCGTAATGCGAAGCGTAGAGATCCTGAACCGAGTTCAGGATGACACGGAGGAGCGTACCGCCTGCACAATCGCCTTGGCGTCAATCCCCTCGTAAGCCAGCAACTGCTCGGGTTTGCCGCTGCGGGGGATTTTGCGAACCGCCAAAGATGTTACTTTCGCTAGAGTACCCACAACTTCTCTGACAGCGTCAGCAATGCCACCCTCGGCCACGTGATCTTCTGCCACAATTAAATGCTTGGTCTGGCGGGCGGCACGGAGCAAGGTTTTTCTATCGATAGGCTTGATGCTGTACAGGTCGATAACTCGGACGTGTATCCGTCGTTTTTGGAGCTCATTGTACGCTTTGGCTGCTTCGTGGACGGTAATACCAGCGGCAATAATCGTCGTCTTGTCTTTGCGGCTTTCGGCGAGCGTCTTGCTCCCGCCAATTGGGAAAGTCTCGGTGTTCTTGTAGAGCACCGGCGTTTTCTTGCGCGTGGTGCGGAGGTATACAATGCCCTTGGCACGCGCGGTTTGCTCAACGAGCTTCTCGGTGCTCACTGCATCGCTCGGGTACAGGACAGTGCTGTCGAAGATAGTGCGGAACATGGCAATATCTTCTACACCCATTTGCGAAGCACCGTCTTGACCAATAGAAACGCCAGCGTGGGAGCCGCAGAGAACAATATGAACGTTACTCAACGCAGCCATGCGGATTTGATCATGCGCCCGGGTAAGGAATGCGGCGAACGTCGATGCGAATGGCAATTTTCCACGACGGGCCATGCCGAGCGCTGTGCTCACCATGTTCTGCTCGGCAATGTACATTTCGAAGAAGCGTTTGGGTTGCGCCTTGGCGAATGTCTCGGCCATGGTCGAATTGCTCGTCTCGGCATCCAGCACGACGAGTTTGGGGTACGCGGGTGCGAGTCGAGCGAGGTCAATGCCATAAGCTTCACGGGTCGCGACGAGTTCACCGCGAGTGTAGTGGAGATGGGTGGCGGGTTGGCGAGGTGGCGGGTTGGCGGGTTGGCGGGTTGGTGGTTTCGAAACCACACCACGAACTTGTGGCACTTCGCCCAGCTCATCTAGTGCCTGGGCAAGCTGGACTTTTGTCAGTGCTTTTCCGTGCCAGCCATTCTTGTTCTCCAAGAAGCCCACACCTTTGCCCTTCACTGTTTTGGCCAGGATAATTGTCGGCCGATTACTATTCGTCAACGCACGTCGGTATATTTTGGCGATTGCTTCCGGGTTGTGTCCATCAACCATGAACGTCCGCCAGCCAAAAGCGGCAAAGCGCTTGGCGTGCGCCTGCACATTCCAGCCGAGCATGGTTTGTCCGCGTTGGCCAAGTCGGTTAATGTCGGCGATTGCAACCAGGTTGTTGAGCTTGTAGTGGCTTGCGAGCTGCGCCGCTTCCCAGACTTGCCCCTCTGTGAGTTCGCTGTCGCCGAGTAACACGAACGTGCGTGCCGAAGTTTTTTCCATTCTCTGTGCCAGCGCCATGCCCAACCCGACCGACAAACCTTGGCCGAGTGAGCCAGTCGCTGCTTCGGTGTATGGGAAGGAGGAGGGTATTGGGTGGCCTTCTAAACGACTACCAAATTTTCGTAGGGTGAGGAGCTCGCGTTCTGGAATGACGCCGGCGGCAGCGTACAGCGCGTACAGGAGCGGGGCCGCGTGGCCTTTGGAGAAAATGATGCGGTCGTTGTTCGGGTTCCGTGGATGGCGCAGGTCAGCCCGTAAAAAACCACCGAAGAAGAGCACGGCCATGAGGTCAGTTGCCGAGAGTGATGACGTGGCGTGGCCCGAACCGGCCGCTGTGGTCATTTGCAGAATCCAGCGGCGGAGCGTGAGCGTAAGCGCAGAGAGTCTGTTGTGCGTCATGTACACAGTGTACCACTTGATTGTGCGTAGGGTTACTCTCGACCTCTTCCATCCACAGTGGCCCGTGCACTGCGGAGAGCAGAATTTTCTCTCTTGTAGGTACCATTGGAGTGGCGGAGTATACTGAGGCCATGCGGCTCATCTTCGCCACGCACAATCCTGGCAAGGTTACGGAAATGCAGGCTATCTTAGCCGGTCTCCCATTCGAGGTGATGAGCGCAGAAGATGCTGGGGTTCATGAGGACGTCATTGAAGATGGAGTCACCTTTGCGGAGAATGCACTGAAGAAAGCTCGATTCGTGAGCCAGAAGACTGGCCAGTGGGCTGTGGCTGACGACTCTGGGTTATCGATTGATGCGCTCGATGGCGCGCCGGGCGTCTTCTCGGCACGGTGGGCGGGCGAGCGCGCAACTGACGCTGACCTCGTGCAGCACACATTAGGCGAACTCGACGGCGTTCCCGAACATCGACGCAGCGCGTGGTTCGAATCTGCTGCGGCGCTCGTCTCTCCCGATGGGCAGGAGTGGGTGTTCTCTGGTAAAGCCGAAGGCATGATTCCGCTTTCACCACGTGGTACACCGCGAGAGCGTCTACCGTACGATGTCATTTTCATTCCCGAAGGTTACACGAAAACCTTCGCCGAGATGACGGATGATGAGAAGAACAGTTTGAGCCATCGGGGTGAAGCGTTCCGGCAGCTTAAGGATTTCTTGCGGAACGTAGAGTAGCGTATGCCTTTGAACCCCTTCGCTCCAGAAGCGAGACGCGTTGCTGCAGCAACAGGATTTCGGCTTGGCTCGTTGCTCTACACCGCGCGTCATTACGGCCGGCAGTACCGGAATGCAATCTACACTGGGACGTACCATGGCAAACCCGCAGTGCTGAAGCTCTACGACGAGCCGCAGCCGACCGATGAACCGCGAGCGCTCGCCGCATTCCACCGGTCGAAGCAGCATACCATCCTCCGTGCGCCGAAGCTCTACGCGTCGGGGATCGTGTCGCCAACTCGCGGCTGGCTCATTATGGAACGTCTGGCAGGCACAGGTCACTTCTTGCGCTCCCCTCTCGCCATTGTTGAGAGAGAAGAATTTCTGCACGTGTTCATGGCGTACCGCAAGAGCTTCCCGAGGAAGCCGCATCGGCCGCTGACGTTGCTGGAGCAGCTCCCCGCGCATGAGTACCACACGGTGCGCATCAGCCGATGGCTGCAGCTGGCGGTGGATACGGAAATTGCCCGACCGCTACGTCAGCAGGCACTTATTGGCAAGGAGTTCGCCCCGCTGTACGAAGCGGCACTCGTGCTCCTGCGGAAGGAATTCAAGAATCGGAAAATGCTCTGGTGCCACGGTCACGTGAAGCCCAAGGAGATCTTCCAGTGCGCGGATGGCAGTTTCGCGCTCACGGACTTCGCCCACACACGCATGTACCCCGAAGGCTACGAGCTGGCGTTCATCATCTGGGCAGACTGGTTGCTCCCCGGGAACTGGCGCCTAGCCTACAGCCAGTGGCGAAAGCCAATCCAGGATTGGTTACAGCTCATCAGGCCGATTGCCGTGCAGCTCGGGTACACGCGCGTGGATGCGTTGCTCCACGCAAGTCTCGTGGAACGGACGCTCGGCACTATCCTGGCTGACGTTGAGTCACTTGACCTCTCGTACGCAGAACGACGTGGGCGGTTGACACACCTTTTCCGTTTCTTGCGTGAGTTACTCGGTAACAAAAGTTTATGATGACGTTCAATCAACGCGTCTTTGCCATGGTGAAGAAGATCCCGAAAGGTAGGGTGGCAACGTATGGCCAAATTGCCGCACTCATCGGCAGCCCGCGGGCCGCGCAAGCCGTGGGCTGGGCCTTGCACACACTCGATGCCAAGCCAGACCAAACCGTGCCGTGGCAGCGTGTAATCAACCGTTTGGGTTATATCTCCACCACCTGTACAGAACACACTGCGGATGAGCAGGCCTTCCTTCTCCAGAAGGAGGGCGTGGAGGTCATCAAGAAGGAGAACCTTTGGTTCGTTGATTTAGAAAAGTTTCTTTGGAAACCTCGTGCGTAATTTCATTAATGTATGCACCAGCAAAAACAAGTTGAAGCATTTTTAGAAGAACGTGGGTGGCGGAAGTTTCATACTCCGAAAGAGTTACTCCTTGGCATGGTTGAGGAAATTGGTGAGTTCCGGAACATTATTAAGTGGGAACACGATGAGGGCAAGGTGAGAGAGAAGATCATGGCCAAGCACGATGAAGTTGATGACTTCTTCGGCGATATGTTGTGGGAACTTGCTTCTCTAGCAAATTACTGTGAGGTCAATCTTTCCGATGCACTTGATCGAGTTATTGAAGCACATAAAAAACGTTTTCCGGTTGAAGGGACTAAGGGCAAGCACACGAATGAGTAACTATTTAGTGAGGTTAAAATTCGTAACCTCGTGGACTGGATTCTTGAGCGACATAAATACCTTCCGTATATCAGAACCCTTCGCTTGTACGGTTTGAGTTGGCACCACTGGGCTAAATAGCAGCCAATCTTGTTGGTATATTTCAGGGTCAAGGTAAACTGGGTAAATATCATCAAATCCAAAAGGATACGCACAACCTGGCTGAGCACCAAAGAACTCACGTAATTCCTCTGGGGTGGATAATTTTACTTTGCTTACATCCAGATTCTTTTTTATAGCATCAAAGTTCACCCGGTTACCTTGAATCGTTATATACACTATGAATTTCTCCCCAGCCTTTAAAACCAAGCACTTCATCTCTGTTCCGACGAAGCCAGTTTCTCTTTGGACATTTTTAAGTTCTTCCCAGGTCAGTGCCTCTTTATGGGAGAAAAGTTTATACTCAACATCATTATTATCCAGCAAGGAAATGAGTTTTCTATACACGAAATGTGTATCAACCATATGCCAAATACTTAAATTATACCTATATATCGATCTCTTTGGAGCGGGTAGGGGGAATCGAACCCCCGGCATCAGCTTGGAAAGCTGAGGTATTGCCATTATACGATACCCGCACGTTCAAGCAGGCCCAGCATAGCCGACCATGCTCCTTCAAGCAACCCGCACAACCTTATGCGTTTTTCGGTGGCCAGACACGAGTTCGATGCGTTTGACGTGGAGGTACTTCTTCACCAGTCGTAGAACCGCAACGTTCGCTTGATTCTGCTCGGCAGCAGCGCAGACAGCAACGCGGAGCACTTGGCCATCCTTGTGGATAGCCTCTCGCTTCGCTTCGGTAGTGACGTGAACTCGGTACAGTGTCATGCTCAGGAGTCATTGAGGCTAGTGCCAGCATAGGGAAGCGCCTGCTTTCGGGCAAGTTGATTTTTTCCTACAAATGTGTTTTTTTGGTACACTACCCGTATGGTAAAAACAACACAGAAGAAGATCCTGGTCGCCGAAGATGAGAAGCCCATGGCCCACGCCCTGCAGCTGAAGCTCCAACGGGAAGGTTTCGCCGTGGACGTCGCCCCCGACGGCGAGGCAGCCATGGCAATGCTTACGAAGAACTCGTACGACGCGCTCATTCTTGACCTCATCATGCCGAAGATGAACGGTTTCGAGGTGCTGGAGGGTATTCAGGAACTCAAGACCAAGCCAAAGGTCATCGTTGCCTCGAACCTTAGTCAGGAGCAGGACGCCCAGCGAGCGAAAAGCTTGGGTGCGGATGACTACTTCGTAAAGTCGAATACCCCACTGAAGGATATCGTGGAGAAGGTAAAGTTACACCTTAAACTATGACCATTGAAAGCGGGTTGCTGAAGGAGGCACTCCTCGCTGGAAATTACGTCAGTGCTGAGGATCTCCAACGTGCCGAGAAGTACAGCCAGGAAAACCACACGTCGATGGTTGATTTCCTGTTGCAGGAAGACATCATCTCGAATGACATCCTGGGCCAAGCCATGGCTGAGCACTTCGGGGTGAGGTACGCAGACCTCAATACCTACCCGCCATCACGCGACCAGGTACTGCGTATCCCTGAGCGTATCGGGAGTGCCTCACGCGTCGTCCTGTTCAAGGAAACGAAAGGGAAGGTGACGGTCGCCACAGATAATCCAACTCGGGAAGAGCTCGCTGTTTCCATCCAGAATGCCCTCGGGGTGAAGGCTGTTACTATTGCGTACGCTCTACCCGAAGATATCGATACGGCGTTGCGGCACTACCGGAAGCCGCTGACCACGCGTTTCGCCGAAATTCTCTCGGCCAAGCACCGAGTAGCGCCTGAGCTCTTCGAAGCCATCCTCGGCGATGCACTCAACGCTCGCGCTTCGGACGTGCACTTCGATGCCCAAGATAAAGAGGTTGTCATTCGTTTCCGTATTGACGGCGTGCTGCACGAAGCGGGGCGAATCCCGAAGGTGTACTACGAGAACCTCCTGAACCGTGTGAAAGTGCAGGCGCACCTCCGCATTGACGAGCACTACGCTACGCAGGATGGTGCCATGCGGGTAGAGCACGCCGGTCGGCTCATCGACCTCCGCGTCTCCATTGCACCGACGCTCGACGGCGAGAAAATCGTCCTCCGTTTGCTCGGTGAGTACGTGAAGAATTTCACCCTCACGGACCTCGGTGTGGCGTCGCACGACTTGGGGAAGGTCTACGATGCAATCGAGAAACCCTTCGGCATGGTCATTGTCTGCGGCCCGACCGGTTCGGGGAAGACGACGACGCTCTACGGTATTCTGCGCATGCTCAACCGGCCCGAGGTGAACATCGCGACGATTGAAGATCCGGTAGAGTACAAAGTGCCAGGCCTCAACCAGATCCAGGTGAACGCCGATACGAACCTCACCTTCGCTACGGGGTTGCGGTCGATTGCCCGCCAAGACCCGGACGTGATTATGGTCGGGGAAATCCGCGACCAAGAGACTGCGGACATTAGCGTGAACGCCGCGCTCACCGGCCACCTTCTCCTCTCCACCTTCCATGCGAACGACGCTGCCACAGCCATTCCCCGGCTCATGGAAATGGGCGTGGAGCCATTCCTCCTTGCGTCAACCTTGGAGCTCCTCGTAGCCCAGCGGCTGGTACGGAAGCTCTGTGAGGCGTGCCGCTACAGTGAGCCGGTGAAGCATGAGGACCTTGAGAAGCGTCTCCCGGGTGCCACACTGTGGTTCCATGGACACACGCACCTCTACCGTGCGAAAGGTTGTCCAGCGTGCGGTGGGACGGGGTACAAAGGCCGCACTGGCATCTTCGAGTTCATTCACGTAACGCACGAGCTCCAGGAGATCATCTCCCACCAGCCCACGAGCCGTGACATTTGGAACATTGCGCAGAAGAACGGCACACGCTCGCTCTTCGAGGATGGAATTGAGAAAGTGCAGAATGGCGTAACGACGATCGAGGAGCTCCTGCGCGTCGCGACGCCGGTATCGTAACCCACACCAACCATGCAGCTGGGCGGCGCTAAGGAACGTGCGTACGTGGTCGAGAATCTCGCCGTGCTCCTCGGCGCAGGTATGGATGTGCTCTCGGCTGTTTCGGCTATTGAAACGCAGGTTCGCTCGGTGGCCATGAAGAAGACGCTCGCGACCATTCGTGAGGAGCTGAGCAACGGCGCCGCAATTTGGCGTACGCTCGATGCGGCGAACATTCTACCGAAGCGCGCGACGTACCTCGTCCGGCTCGGCGAGGAGTCTGGTCGGCTCGCAGAGAACCTCACGCTCATTGCCAAGCAGCAAGAGAAAGACCGCGTCCTCACGTCGAAGGTGCGGTCTGCCATGGTCTACCCGGCGTTCGTCCTTGGGCTAACGCTCGTCGTCGGCTTGGGCGTGTCTTGGTTCATCCTGCCGCGTTTGAGCACCGTGTTCGGCTCGCTCAATGTCAACTTACCAACGATTACCGTCATCCTCATCCGTTTCGGCGTCTTCCTGCAGCACTGGGGCGCTATTGCGGTGCCAGCGTTCATTGTTCTCGTTGGCGGTGCTGTTACCGTGGCGGTTCGAAGGCCTGGTAGCCGTGCCGCGGCGCAAGGTTTCCTCTTGAAAATTCCTGCTGTACGGAATGTTGTCATGGAGGTTGAGCTCACGCGCTTCGGTTTCGTCCTGGGCACGTTGCTCCAAGCTGGTTTGCCGGTTATCGAGGCGGTGGAATCGCTCGAGCAATCCTCTGCCATTACGCAGTACAAGAAGCTGTACGTCCGTTTGCGTAAGGACATTGAAGATGGGAGTACATTCCACGAGAGCCTACGCACGTACCCCAAGAGTAACCGTTTGATCCCCATTCCCATCCAGGAGCTCGTGGCAACTGGTGAGCAGTCTGGGAATCTAGCCGAAATGCTCTTGCGTATTTCTGCAATGTACGAGCAGAGAACTGATCAGAGCACGAAGAACCTCGCTTCTATACTCGAACCCATCTTGCTCGTCATTGTCTGGCTGGGCGTCCTCGCTGTCGCCGTTGCCATCATACTACCCATCTACAGCCTTGTCGGGCAATTCAACCCGTAGGCCATGCGCCGGTCTGGTTTCACCCTGATTGAAGTCCTGCTCTCGGTGGCCCTCATTGGGCTCATCACCGGCACTGGTGCAGTCGTGTACCAGCAGCTCCAGAGTCGTAATGACTTAAACGTCGCAGCCGTAACAGTCGTTGCACAGTACCGCCGAGCCCAAGTGTTGAGCCGCGCATCAGACGCAGATACGACGTGGGGCGTACGGGTGGACGTCGGTACCATTACCCTCTTCCGAGGTGCGTCGTACGCAGCCCGGGCCATCACGTTCGATGAAGTGAGCCTAGTACCTTCCACTATTACGCCGAGTGGCTTCCAGGAAGTCGTCTTCGCGAAGCTCACTGGCTTACCCCAGACGATAGGCGCGCTCACCCTTACCGGTCCGAACGACAGCCGGACCATTACCCTCAATGCGCAAGGAACCGTCCTCTACTAGACCGGGTTTCTCGGTTGTCGAGGTACTCCTCGCCGCATCCATATTCTCGTTGCTCGTCACCTCGCTCGTGGGGGCATTCCTCTACGGCCAAGAGAGCTCGGCGCTTGCCGGGGCCCGTGCCCGCGCTGGCCAACTCGCCGACGAAGGTTTAGAAGCGAGCCGGAGCATTCGTGACGGAGCTTTCGCCAACCTGGTAGATGGCACGCATGGCCTAGCAGTGAGCAGTGGGGTGTGGACGTACAGCGGTACGCAGGACGTTAGCGGTCAGTTCACCCGTTCGGTTTCCGTCACCACGGTTGATGCGAATACGAAAGAGCTTACCAGCACCGTCACCTGGCAGCAGAATGCGCAGCGGACAGGATCGGTGAGCACGACGACCCGCCTGACTAATTGGCTGGCCGCGGTCGCAGCCACGTGGGATAATCCGAACACACTCGCGGGTAGCTTGGACCTAGCAGGGAATCAAGATGGACTGAAAATCGCCCTGCAGGGTGACTACGCCTACGTCGTCCGCAATGACGGCACGCCCGATTTTGCAGTTGTCAACATTACGAATCCAACGAGTCCAACTCTAGCTGGATCCTTGGCGCTTGCGGGTGCTCCACGGGATGTCTTCGTGAGTGGGAATTACGCATACGTTGCCTCGACGGACAATGCACAGGAACTTACGGTCATTGATATTACGAATCCCGCCACGCCCGTACAGGTGGGAAGCTACAATGCTTCTGGTAATTCGGATGCGAATGGCATCTTCGTTGTGGGGACAACAGCTTACCTCGTCCGGACGTCTCAGCCATCCGATCCTGAATTCATCATTCTGGACGTTGCTACTCCAGCCACCCCAGCGCTCCTGGGTACCCTGCAGCTTACGGATACCGGTAACCAAGTGTACGTCCAGGGCACGGCAGCGTACGTCGCCTCGAATAGCAATACGCAAGAACTCCAGGTGATTGACGTCGCTAACACAGCATTACCGATTCAAGTGTCGAGCATCAATTTGGCTGGGACTAGTAATGCGCTCACTGTCGCCGGCACAACTGGCCAGCTCTTCGTTGGCCAAGGGAGTGAACTGCACGTTGTGAGCACAGCCAGCCCGCTCGTACCGGTGCTGCTGGGGTCTTTGAACGTCGGTGGCACAGTGAACGACCTAAGTCTGACCTTGGGTAGCGGGAATACCTACGTCTTCACAGCGACTACCGCCGCCGCGGCAGAACTACAGGTAGTTGACGTGTCGGTACCAGCTACTCCCACGCTCATCGGTAGCTACGATGCTCTAGGCGACCTGAGTGGAATTGCTTACGATGCTGCCACCGACCGTGCCTACGCCGTTGGGGCTGCGAATGCTCAAGAACTCATCGTCGTCCAGCCATGAGCCGAGCGCACCTTCACGTGCACGGTTTCACTCTCGTTGAGCTCCTGCTCTACGTTGGCCTGACGACGATAATGGTTGGTACAATTTCGGCCTTCCTCTTCTTGACGTTGCAGGTACGGGTGAAGAACCAGGTTATTAACGAAGTGGAGCAGCAAGGCCAGCAAGCGATGCAGCGCATCTCGCAGGTCATTCGGAATGCTACTGGCGTAACTGCGCCAGTGCAGGGCGTTAGCGGGAGCAGCACCACGCTCACCGTCACGCCTGTGGGTAACAGCCCGACCGTCTTTGACCTTTCTGCCGGTGCGCTCCGAATTACTGAAGGCGCCGGCGCGGCTGTAGCACTCACCAACGCGCGCGTCACTGCCTCGGCGCTTACCTTCACCAACGTCAGCCGAAGCGCATCGTCCCACGACCTCCGCATCCAGTTCACGTTAACCGCAGTGAATAGCAGTGGCCGCAATGAGTACGATTTTGCGAAAACGTTTACGACTTCTGCCCATGTCCGTCCCTAAACCCAAAGGCTTCGTAACGCTCATCAGCGTCCTCATTCTGGGGGCCGTAGGCGTCGCGATTGTTGTCTCCCTCATCCAGCTTGGGCTCGGCAGCTCGCGCACGAGTTTCGCCGCAGAGCAATCTTTGTCCGCTAGAGGCCTGGCCGACGCTTGCGCTGAATTGGCGCTTGAAAGAATACGCTCGAATCCGAGCTACGTCGGGACGCTCAGCCCGCTGGTCGGTACGGGAGACTGTACGTACACGGTTACGGACACGGGAGGGGTAACCCGGAGCATTGCAGCGGAAGCAACGGTTGGCACGATTACTCGCCGCGTGCACGTCGTCGTGTCGGCAGTATCTCCAATTTCGCTGGCCAGCTGGCAGGAGGTTGCAAACTAACCCATCCTGGGGCATACTTCCTACACCTTACATCTTAAGAACGCACCTATGCGCAATCGAAAAAGCGGTTTTACCCTCATCGAAATCCTCCTGGTCGTGGCGGCCATTGGCATCCTGGCCGGCATTGTCATCCTCGCCATTAACCCCAATAAGCAACTGGGCGATACGCGCAATGCCCAGCGCCGTTCGGACGTGACGACAATTCTGAACGCGGCGTACCAGTACGCTATCGACAACAACGGTTCAGTCCCAGCCGGGGTGACGGATGGCACAGCGTGCGGCGTGGCGACCCAGGAAATCTGCAAGACGGGCGGTACGTGCACCGGTCTCTCGGATATCAGCGTGCTCACCACGAATGCGAAGTACCTCGTTTCCATCCCGTTCGACCCCACTGGTGCAACGACAAATGGCGCCGGGTACGAGATTTACAAGAACACCACGACGGATCGCATAACCGTCTGCGCCCCAGACGCCGAGCAGAGCGCAACGATTTCCGTCACCCGCTAGTTTTCCACAATGAAGTTCAACCGAGGCTTCACCCAGCACCACTTTGCAACCCACACTACGAAAAGTGGTGCTGGGTTTACCCTCATCGAAATCCTCCTGGTCGTGGCGGCCATTGGCATCCTGGCCGGCATTGTCATCATCGCTATTAACCCCAATAAGCAACTGGGCGATACGCGCAATGCCCAGCGCCGCGCTGATGTGAACTCTATCCTGAATGCAGTGTACCAGTACACCATTGATAACAACGGGGCATCGCCAACAATCCCAACGAATGCAGCGTGCACCCTCACCGCAGCGTACGAGGCGTGCAAGTTAACCGCCACTGGGACGTGCGCGACGGGTGTTGACCTGAGCGTCCTGACAACGAACCAGAAGTACCTTGCGAACATGCCGGTGGATCCCACAGTTTCCTCAACGAACGGCACAGGGTACTACGTTGTGAAGAGTACGAATGGGCGCATCACTGTGTGCGCGCCGAGCGCCGAGCAGAGCGCGACGGTAACCGTTACACGGTAGTCGTAACAATATGAATACCCCAACCGCTGCTCCAAGCAGCGGTTTTCGGTTGTGCTATTCTATAGCTAAAGCATAACCCTTTGCTCTCAAACAGACAGCCCAATGGCAAAAACGAAGAAGCAGAATACAGGTGAACGTCGCATGCAGTCACTGATCATGCAAGACGCGCTTGGAGAATTGCGCCGGAAAATTTTTCTTTACGGCTGCGCTATTGGTTTACTTGCGATGCTCATTGCAACGCCCGTGCAGCTGCTCCATGATGCCAACCCGGTCCTCATCGTACAAGACCTCGTCGTCCTCGGGAGCTTTGCCAGTGTCGTCTTGTTTGGGTACCGCGCGAAGAACCTCGTCTGGTATATGCGGTGGATAGCGTTGATTATTTTTGGTTCCTTCGTGATTAACGTATTCACTGGCACCTACGGAAACGTTGGGATTTACTGGATTTTCCTCTTCCCCATGGCGATCTTCACCTTCTTTGCAGCCCGAGAGGCCTTAGTCTGGACAGCATTCTTCATTGTCTTCATCCTGAGTCTTGCAATGCTGAGCATTGGTGAGCCAAAACTCAGCAGCTACAACGTCACTGAGCTGTGGACCGCAGCCGCTGTACTCATCATCCTTACCGTCATCAATTTCTTGCGGCAACGTTTCACTGAGCAAGGTCGTGATGCGCTCATGAAGGCTGAGCGTATTGCCTTGCTCCAGCAAGAGGAGCTACGGAAGTTCAAGCTGGCGGCAGATAGTGCCTACGACCACATCGTCATCACAGATCCGGATGGCATTGTTCTCTACGCAAATGATGCAGCTTCAAGAATTACCGGTTTTACGCCGAAGGAAATTCTCGGTACGAAAGCAGGGAAGAAGTGGTCCTTGCCAATGCCGCACATCTTCTATGAAAAGATGTGGCGTACAATAAAGACGCAGAAGAGAGTATTCACGGGCGAGCTCCAGAATAAGCGGAAGAGCGGAGAGGTGTACGACGCGTTGGCGAGTATTTCACCAATACTCAATGCATATGGTGACGTGGAGTACTTCCTGGGTATTGAACGGGATATTACTCGGGTGAAGCAGGTTGATCGGGCGAAAACAGAGTTCGTCTCACTCGCCTCTCACCAGCTCCGCACACCGCTTTCGGCAATCAACTGGTACACCGAAATGCTTCTCAACGGCGATGCGGGCAAGGTCAATGCTGAGCAGAAGGAGTATTTGAATGAGGTGTACCACGGCAGCCAACGTATGGTTGCGCTCGTGAATGCACTCCTCAACGTATCACGTATCGATCTCGGTACCTTCGCAATCGAGCCACAGCCGACGAAAATTCAGGAGATCGCGACAATTGCGCTTAAAGAGCTTAAGTCTCAGATTGAAGAGAAACACATCCGAATGGTGTCTACGGTAGCGAAAGATATTCCAGTGTTGCCCCTGGACCCGAAGCTTGCCCTCATCATCTTGCAGAACCTCCTTTCCAATGCCGTGAAGTACACCCCGCCAAAAGGCATGGTTACCCTGCGTGTATTCTTGGATGCGAAGTGCCTTACTATTGAAGTTCAAGATACTGGGTACGGCATTGCGAAGCAGGACCAGCCCCGCATGTTCCAGAAGCTCTTTCGTGCCGATAACGTTCGGGAGAAGGTGCCAGACGGTACCGGGCTTGGTCTGTACATCGTGAAGTCAATTCTGCAGCAGAGTGGTGGGAAGATCTCCTTCACGTCAGAGCTCAATAAGGGTACAACCTTCCGTGCTATACTCCCGGCATCTGGTATGAAATCGAAATCCGGTACGAAGGGTTTAACGGCGTAGCTGCAAAGCAAACTACACGGCAGTATAACCGAATATACGTATGGCAAAGCACATCCTCGTCGTGGAAGATGAAGCGCCGCTCCGGAAGGCGCTCTGCGACATGCTCGTGAAGCATGGCTACCGGGTGAGCGAAGCGCAGGATGGAGAAGTGGGCATTGCGGCCGCTGTTGATAACCACCCAGACCTCATCTTGCTTGACCTGCTCATGCCACGGCTTGATGGCTTAAGCATGCTGCAGCGCTTGCGCCAAGAATCCTGGGGCAAAGATTTGCCTGTGATCGTCCTCACGAATGTGAACGAAGTAGAGAAGGTGCAGGAAGCTGTCGTCAACAAAGCCTTCGACTTCTTGGTGAAGACCGACTGGACGTTGGAGCAAATTGCCGAGAAAGTTCGTGAGAAGATTGGGAACCCTTAACGCTTCGTCATCTTCCGTAATTCCTGGAGTTCCGTTGCTGGGCCTGCGTACAGGTCACGACTTGTTGGATTCCATGGCTTGCCATGTTCATTCTGCACGGCGCAGCCTGCTTCTTGGGCGATAATAACGCCTGCCGCAACGTCCCAGAGGTTGATTGGTCCGGCAATGATGACGGCATCCAATCGCCCAGCCGCCAGGTAGGCAAGGTCGAGCGCGGTAGAACCGGCATGGCGGACCGCGCGGAGCTTATGGCTCAGCTTCTCCGCAATCACCAGCGAGGCGTGCAAGGAGCGGATGGAATGGCTGTAGCCGTAGCCGATAATCGCCTGGCTGAGCGGACGGCTGGGGTGGCGGTGGAGCGCTTTGCCGTTCTTCATGGCGCCCTGTCCGTGCGCGCCAATGAAAGTCTCGCCAGTGGGCGGGCAGGTGATGACGCCGAAGAGCGACCTATCCCCTTCCATGAGCGCGATGGAAACGCCGAAGAACGGCACGTGCAGGACGAAGTTCGTCGTGCCGTCGAGCGGGTCAATGACCCAGCGGAGCTTACCAGGTCGGTTGCGCCCTTCCTCCGAGAGGATGCCAATTGCGGGGAAGGCTTTGCGCAGCGTTCGTTGGATGAGGAGGTTCGCAGCTCTGTCCGCAGACGTCACGAGCTCGTGCGCGGACTTCGCGTCCACGTCACGGCTGTGCAGGTTCTGGAAGCGCTTGAGCAGGAGCTTGCCGGCTTGGTCTGCGGCGCGTTTCGCAATGGTGATGGGTTGCATAGATGGATATGGTCAGGAGGAATCGGTTTCGATGCTCGTTACGGTTTGGAAGGAGGGTTTCGACTGAACATTGACGTCCTTCCATACCGTTTGACGTAACGAGCCTCGATACCTATTCCGACTTCTATCGTTTGCCTATTAGCCAATAGTAGCAGTTCGCAACGTACTCGCGTAGCACACCTTTCGTGCTCTGCCATCGGCGAAGGGGTGAACCCTGAGTAACAGTGCTCCGATCTGCTGCACGGCAGGTAACCGGCGGTGCGCCAGCATTCCGGAAGAACGTGCAGGCCCGGCTGGTGTGGAAGTCGCTGGTGAGCACGATGACGGACTTCCAGCCGAGCTTCCTGCCCATGGTAACGACATTTGTGGCATTCTCCAACGTATTTTGCGCCTGGTCATCCTGTAGGATGTAGTTCTCTTTCACCCCAAGTTGCTGCAGGAGCTTTGACATTGCCGGTGCCTCGGCGTATGGATTTGCGCCGACCTTCCCACCTGTGACGACGACGACGGGCGCGATCTTGTTTTTGAGGAAGAGCTCAGCGCCAGTCCGCACGCGTTCCTCAGTTTTAAAGGAGAGTACGCCGGTGTCTTGGTTCACGCCGCCGCCGAGGATGACGAGTGCGTCGACTGGTTGCAACGGCTGCTGCTCCAACCACACGCGGCCCAACACGACGTTGAGGTTGGTGAAGCCCGAGAGAATGATGAAAATGAGTAGTACACCAGTAAGGAGCCATGCTGCCGGCGGGAGCTTCCTGTAGAGTTTTCCGTACCGAGGTGGCAGCATCATGGTCGGAGTTTCTTGAGCAGAGCGATGTCTTTAATGTGCTTGCCATCGTGGTGGGTTTCCAGAATCATGTCGATGTTCTTGAGTTTCGGGTGACTGCAGAGCGCCTTGAATCCCGCCAAGCCTATCTTCCCATCGCCAATATGCTCGTGCCTATCGCGGTGAGCTCCGAAATTCGTTTTACTGTCGTTGGCGTGAATGAGCTTGAGGTAAGAGAGGCCGATGAGTTTGTCGAACTTCTTCAGGAAAGCATCAACTGCCGGCTTCGTCCGTAGATCGTAGCCACTAGCAAAGGCGTGGCAGGTATCCAAGCACACGCCAATTTTTTTTCGTTGTGCCGCTGGCACAGCCTTGATGAAGGTGGCGAGCTCTTCGAGCATGTCCCCGACCACAGCGCCAGAGCCAGCAGAGTTTTCGAGCAGGAAGAGCGCAGAACCAGCGTACCCTTTGAGAATTGCCTTGATTGCATCGGCGACCATTTTCGTTGCTTTGGCTTCGGGTATGTCTTTGGCCGAACCTAAGTGCGTCATGACCGCGGTCACGCCAAGAAGAGAAGAGCGGTCAAGTTCGCCTCGGACAATGGCAATGGAGCCATTGCGCAGGCGCGGGTTGGCCGATGCGAAGTTGATGAAGTACGGGGTGTGCACGTACGTGCGCGGTATGCCGAATTTCTCATTGCCGGCTTTGAACGCGGCAACAATTTCTGGCGTCAACTTCGGTGCAGCGCCGCCTTGGGGGGAGCGCGTGAAGAATTGGTACACTTCGCACTTCAGGTCGTGCGCGTTCTTCGGGGCATTGGGTGCGCCGCCCGCTGCGGAAACGTGGTGGCCGATGAGCATGGGGGTAGTATAGCATTGACATCCGTACAATTCTTGCTATACTCCAGTGCTTAAACAGCAGGAGGAGTAAGTGAGCGCAAAGAAGAAGCTCCGCCAGCGAAAAATCGTGCCCGCTGGCCGCATCCCGGTGCCGCAGAAGCCGCCCAAAGTCCAGCCGCATGGCAAAGACTACAGGCGGAAACCCAAGCACCAAAAGCCTATTACCGAAGAGCGTGACTGAATACATCAGGCACGCTCTCTTTCTGTTGTATTGAGATCCTGAACCGAGTTCAGGATGACACAGTATCGTTATTACTTCTTCGCCTCCACCTTCTCCAGAATCCAGGCAATAGTCTTCCGGTTCGTCAGCACCATGCGTAGGTAGTTCTTGTAGTCTTCAGACTCCACCTGCTTCAGGAGTTCTGGGTTGTTGCCAAGGCGCAACTTCTCGGCACTTATCTCGCCCTCAACCTCTACTGTGCTTGCTACTAAGCTATTCGCATCTGCAAGGTGTCGCAGGAGCAGGGCAACCTTCACCCGATCCTCGGCGCGCTTCACGAACTCTTTCTTCAGGTCGTCGCGCGTCTTCTTGAGGGAGGAGAGGTAGTCCTCGAACTTGCCGCCGTCGTGCTCGATTGCGTGCTGCAGCTCGTGCACCATCTTGTCCTGCTCGGATTCCACAAGGATAGCGGGAACCTCGTCGATCGCGCTCTTCTTTAAAAGTTCTTCCAGAATGGCTTGTTCGTAGCGCTGGCGCTCTCGGTCGGCAGATTCTTCGTGCAGATTCTCCTTCACCTTCTCGCGCAAGGCTTCCATACTCTCGAAGTTCCCCAGCTTCTTCGCGAAGGCGTCATCCAGGGTTGGCATGCTGGTGTCGTACACCGTGCGCAGCTTCACCTTGAACTCTGCTTCCTTGCCTTGGAGGTCTTTCTTGCCGTACTCCTTGGGGAAGGTGAGCTTGAACGTCTTCTCCTGCTCTGGCTCTAGGCCAATGAGTTGCTCCTCGAAGCCAGGGATGAACATCTGCTCGCCAATGGTCATGGTCTGGTTGGTGCCCTTGCCGTTCTCCAGCGGGACGTTGTTGAGCGCGACGTCGAAGTCCACGTCGACGCGGTCGCCATGCTTGGCGGGTCGCTTAGCAGCCGCGTGCGAGGCGTGCATGAGCTGCAAGCTCTTCAAGGTCTTCTCCACCTGCTCGTTCGTCACCTCCACCGGCTTCCGTTCAACTTTGATTGCGGCAATGTCACCAACTTGGATCTCGGGTAGTACTGGCACCTCTGCAGAGAAGACGAACGGATTCCCTTCGGCGAGCTTCTCCACACTGATGGACGGCTGCCCAATGGTTCGTAACTTTTGCTCGACCACGGCTTTGGCGAATGCGTCTTTCACGGCGTGTTCAGCCGCATGCTCTAGAATACTACCGAGGCCGACTCGTTTCTCCACCACATCCCGTGGGGCAAAGCCAGGGCGGAAGCCTGGGATCTTCGCGCTGGCAGCGAGGTGCTCCACTGCGCCGGTGATGTGCTTGGTAAATTCTTCGGCCGTGAGCTCGATGGTGAGCTTAACGATGCCCTTGGGTTGCTTAGCAGCGGTAACGTGCATACGCGAAAACAGCTAGGGTGAGGACTTCACGCTACCGCAGAAATCCTTACCGGTCAACACATATGTCATGCCGGAGAGCACATCCGGCATCTCTGGGCCCAGAGATCCTGAAACGAGTTCAGGATGACAAAATAAGAATAGTCTAATCGCCCCCAAACCCCCGGACTTCTAAATGTATCCCCTCCTTGAATAAGGAGGGGACCAAGGGGTGGTAATTTATGCTTTCGGTCGGACGTCAACCACGCGCTTCTCCTTGGGTTCGGTCTCCATGCCAATCATCTGTAAAATTTCGGCCAATGGCTTCTCCACCAAGCGCGCGGTCACGCCAGTCTCGGCCATGATCTTGCGGTTGAGGGCGTGCTCCAGCTGCATAAAGGTGACGTTGGTTTTGGGTGCCACGTAAAGCACGAGTTCATCAACTTCGTACGGGTCGTTGTTCACCTTGGCAATCTGTAGCTGCCACTCCTCCACTTCCGGGGTGCCAGAGAGCAAGGGGAAGAAGGCGTTGAGGTCGACGAGCTCACCCTTCACCTTGGTGAGGTTGAACTCCTTGATGTCGGACTTCCGCTTGATGTCCTTGCTGATGCGCACCACGGTGCGGCCGCAGTGCGGGCACTGGTCGTAACTCATGCCTTGGATAATGTCACCAGTTCGGTAGCGGACCATGACCGTGCCGCGCCAGTTGAGGCTGGTGTAGACGAGTTCGCCTGGCTGGCCATCGGGGACGCGATTCCCCTTCTCGTCTACGACTTCAAATATTTCCATGTCTGGGTAGGTGTGGTAGCCAGTCTCCTCGCTGCACTGCGTCCAGGCGGTCTTGCCTTCGGTCATGGCGTAGGTGGCAATGATCTTCACGTCCATAGCGCCAACCTCTTTGAGCAAGTCTTTCACTTTCGCGCGTAGGCCTTCGCTCACGCGCTCGCCACCGAAGACGACGTACTGCAGGCTGGACCAGTTCTTCTTCTGCGCCACGGCTTCGCGTAGGCTGTGGTAGAAGTAGCCAGGGATGGCAGTGACAACCGTCGCTTTGAGGCGCTCAATGGCGTCAATGATTTTCTGCGTGCCCATAACCTTGCCGCCCCCGCTCTGCAGGGTGGTGAGCCCCAAGCTGGAGGTCGCGAAGAAGGTGAGCCAGAATGCGAGGTGCGGCGCGTATGGGAAGGCGTTCACCACCACGGCGTTACCTGGAATGCCCATGGTGAGGAAGAGCCTACTCGCCGTCTCTTTAAGTATTGCCAAGTCTCGTTGGGTGTAGCCAACGGCGGTTGGGAGCGCGGTTCGGCCGGTGGTGAAGTGCAGATGGATAGGTTTGTACTCCCACTCCAACTTCTTCTTCACATCCTGGCCAGCGAGCTTCTGCAGCAGGATGCCAATGAGTTTCGTTTTCGCTGCATGTTTCTTGATGAGATGCTCGTCGGGTTGCAGGATGAACGCGCGGGATTTCGCCGGGTCATCTGGCGTTGGAGCGAGGTCGGCTTTCGACGAGAATGGAATTTTTTGCAGGTCTTCGACCGTGCTGATATCAGTGAACTTCAGGTTGTGCTTCTCGAAGAGCGCACGGAAGTACGGGCTGTAGGGCAGCTCGTGGTGGAAGAAGTGACGCAGGCGGCGATTCTGGAGGCTGGTAATTTCATCAGCCGTGAGGTGGGAAACGGTAGTCCAGTCCATGGGGGTTGCGTGCTAGTGTGAGCGGCGTTCCTCGCCGTGCGGGTAGTCTAGTAGGGAGACGGCCGTCCGGCAAGCTCGCCAATGGCTGCCATAATTGTCCGCGTCGTCTGCAGGAGCTGCTCCTTCGTTAGGTGGTTGGGATCAATAACAGGGAACGTGTGCGGCTTGCCAATGCGGAGGGATAAGTCACGACGGAACGCCAGCGAAGCGCGGAGCCCTTGGTTGAATGTCCAGGTGGACGGACCATTGAAGCCGAAGGGGACAACAGGCGCGCCGGTCCAGTGGGCAAGGCGTGCAGCACCAGTCTTCCCGGGCAGGAGGAATGGTGCGGCGTTGCGCATGCCTTCGGGGAAGATGCCGACGATATTGCCAAGTTCAAGTTCGCGTCGCAGCGCCGGGAGTGCTTCACCCGGTCGCTCTTCAATTTTCTTAATCATACCGAGCCACTCGTACGCCCGTCGTTCGCCGAAGGCGTGCACTGCTCTGTCGTAGGAGATGAACGTGGCCGATCGGCCAGCATACTTGTACGTCGCCGCGCCAATGAAGATTGGGTCTGGCGATCCCACGTGGTTTCCAGCGAGGATGCACGGGCCATGCTTCGGAATGTTCTCCAAACCTTCCAGCACCCGAAACCGTTTGGTCAGGAGAGGGAGGAGCCAGAGGAGGCCGGCGTAGCGTTTCATGCGGTGTAGGTTTTCCCCGCGAGCTCGGCGACACGGATCATGATTGCTGCGGTCACTTCGTCAAGCAAGGGCCGGTCTACGGGTCGGCCGTACCATGCCGAGATATCAATAGGTGCACCGATAGTGACCTTGACGCGACCGAAGAGAATATCGTGTCGGTGGTCAGCTGACGTTTGCGGAACTGCTGATACACGGCGCAGTCCAATGGGAATCACCGGCGCGCGTGAGGCCAGGCCTAGGCGCGCGGCACCAGTTTTGACCTTGCCAATTGTTTGCTGGGTGTTCACGCCAGCCTCGGGGTAGACGCAAACGATTTTGCCACGCTGGAGTAGGTCGAGCGCAATCGCTATGGTTCTTTGGCGATCGTCATACAGCGGGATGGTGTTGGCAATGGCTCGAACGAGCGGGTTGGCGAAGATTCTCCACTTCGCCAGGATGGAAGGCATGCGGTGGGCATGGGCAAGAACGACGCCAATGAGCGCCTGGGGATCCTGTAGTCCAACGTGGTTCGCCACGAGGATTGCTGGCCCAGACTTCGGCAAATTTTCCAAACCCTCCGCTGACGTAGCGCGCCAGCGGAGGAGAGGTGACAGGAGGGTACGGAGGTCGAAAGCCATACGCCTCTAGCGTACCAGAGTTTAGAGTTTCCAGTTAATCAGCAGGCCGACGATGAGCAGAGCCACGATGTTGATGATCTTGATCATCGGGTTGATGGCTGGGCCAGCGGTGTCCTTGTACGGGTCGCCGACGGTATCACCGGTGACGGCTGCTTTGTGCGCGTCCGAACCCTTGCCGCCGAAGTTCCCTGCCTCAATGTACTTCTTGGCATTGTCCCAGGCTGCACCGCCGCTGGTCATAGAGATTGCGACGAACAAACCCGTGACGATGGAGCCAACGAGCATGCCGCCCACCGCAACTGGGCCCAGGATGAGGCCGACGACGATTGGGGCGAGCACCGGGATGAGCGCCGGGACGAACATGGCGCGGATGGCGCCGCGGGTGACGATGTCAACCGCTCGGCTGTAGTCTGGCTTCTGCGTGCCCTGCATGATGCCTGGCATTTCGCGGAACTGGCGACGTACCTCTTCCACGACGTAGCCGGCGACCTTGCCGACTGCTTCCATGGCGCGTGCGCCGAAGAAGAACGGCAGCATGCCGCCAATGAACAAGCCAATGATGACCTTCACGTCGCTCAAGTCGAACTGTAGGTTGTAGCCGCGGTCGGCGAATTCCTGCACGTACGCCGCGAAGAGTACGATTGCCGCGAGACCAGCAGACCCAATGGCGTAGCCCTTGGTGACCGCTTTCGTCGTGTTACCAACGGCATCGAGCGGATCAGTGACGTCGCGCACTTCTTGTGGGAGGTTCGCCATTTCCGCAATGCCGCCAGCGTTATCGGTAATCGGGCCGAAGGCGTCAATCGTCACGATGATGCCGGTGAGGGAGAGCATGGCCATGGCGGCAATCGCCACGCCGTAGAGGCCGGCGAGCTCGTAGGCGCCCCAGGTGCCAGCAGCGATGACGAGCACGGGCAACACGGTGGCTTTCATGCCAACAGCCAAGCCGGTGATGATGTTCGTGCCGTGGCCGGTACGGGATGCTTCCGCAATAGAGCGAACGGGGCGGTACTTCGTGGAGGTGAAGTACTCGGTGATGACCACGATGAGCGCGGTGACGCCAAGGCCGACGAGGCTCGCCAGGTACAGTTCCGTCACGGTGTACTGCCCGTTATCCTTCATGAGCCACTGCGTGATGGGGTAGAAGAAGATTGCCGCAATGACGCCGGCCGCGATGAGACCCTTGTAGAGCGCGCCCATGATGTGCTGCTTCGCACCCAAGCGAATGAAGAACGTGCCCAAGATTGACGCGATAATGGAGATTGCCCCGAGGGCGAGCGGAAAGATGAGTGGCGCGTCCATGCCGGGGAAGAGCAGAGAGCCCAAGAGCATGGCGGCAATGGCCGTCACGGCATAGGTCTCGAAGAGGTCGGCTGCCATACCCGCATCGTCACCGACGTTGTCACCAACGTTATCGGCAATGACCGCTGGGTTGCGTGGGTCGTCTTCGGGGATGCCCGCTTCCACTTTTCCGACGAGGTCAGCACCGACGTCTGCTGCTTTGGTGAAGATGCCGCCGCCAAGCCGAGCGAACACCGAGATGAGCGAGCCACCGAAGCCGAGGCCAATCAAGGCTTTCACATCCTTGGTAATCCAGTAGAAGACGGTCACGCCCAGCAAGGCGAGGCCAACCACGAGCAAGCCCGTGACGGCGCCCCCGCGAACCGCAACCTTCAGCGCCGGCTGCATGCCAGCCTTTGCCGCTTCGGCAGTGCGCACGTTGGCGCGCACGGCAATGTACATACCAACGTACCCAGCGAGGGCAGAGAGCGCGGCGCCCACGAGAAAGCCAATTGCAGTCGTCCAGTCCACGAATAAGCCCAGCACGATGAACAAGCCAGCCGCAACCCAAGCGACGGTCATGGTCTGCCGGTTGAGGTACGCCCGGGCGCCAATTTGGATCGCCGTCGCGATTTCCTTCATTTTGTCTGTCCCTTGCGGGAGGCCGAGGATCCACTTCGCCAGCCACAGACCGGCGAGGATGGCGAGGATGGCTGCGCCCAGGGCGAAGCCTAAGGTTTGCGTCATTTCCATACGCGTATCTTAGTGAGAGAAAAAGTTAAGAAGTTGGTGCTACAGGCGCGTCCGGCTTTGCCTCCGCGGCAGGTGCTTCGGCTGCGGGCTTGGTTGCTGCTTCGGGTTCTGCAGGCGTCTCAGCAGGAGTAGCTTCAGTAGGTGCTTCCGGTGCAGCTTCTGCTGCAGCCTTCGCGGCCTCGGCTTCTTCCTTGCTGCGACGTGGAGCACCACCTTCACCAACGATGTCGATGCGCCAGCCCGTGAGCTTGGCGGCGAGGCGGACGTTCTGGCCAGATTTCCCAATCGCCAGGGAGAGCTGGTCTTCCTTCACCTCAACTTTCGCCGTGTGCGTTTCGTCGTCGAGGGTTATAGAAATGACTTTTGCAGGCGAGAGCGCATTGCCGATGAAGGCAATGTTGTCCTCGGACCACTCGATGATGTCAATTTTCTCACCGCCGAGTTCGTTGATGACGGTCTGGACGCGGCTGCCACGCTGGCCGACGCACGAGCCAATCGGATCAATGTTCGGCTGCAGGCTGGCGACGGCAATCTTCGATCGAAAGCCTGCTTCACGAGCAACGGCTTTTATCTCGACCGTGGCGTTCTGAATTTCTGGCACCTCGAAGGCGAAGAGTTTGCGCACAATTTCTGGGTGGGTACGCGAGACGATGATTTCCGGCCCCTTGGTTGTGGAGTTCACCGAGACGATGTAGACCTTGATGCGCGCGCCAGCACGGTACTGCTCGGTCGGCAGCTGCTCGCTGGGCGGCATGATTGCCATGGCGTGGCCAATGTCGAACATGACCAGGCGGCCTTCCTGCCGCTGGACCGTGGCATTGATCAACTCGCCCTCCTTATCCTTGAACTCTTTGAAGACAATTTCCCGTTCGGCCTCGCGCAGCTGCTGGATGATGACCTGCTTGGCAGTCTGGGCAGCCATGCGGCCGTACGACGCGGGTGGGAAGAGCTCGGTGCGGATGACGTCGCCAACTTTGGCGCCCTTCTTCAGCGTCTTCGCATCGGTCATGGTGATTTCCGTCTTCGGGTCGAAGCGCTCGAACGTCGGTTCCTCGGGCTGCGCTTCTGTCGTTGCCTCTTCCACAGCTTCGGCCTTCTTCAGCTCATGGGCCTCCTCTTCACTACGGGCAACCGTTTCTCCAGCAGCAACTTTCGCGGCGCGTTCGGCTTCCTCAGCTTCAATATTGGCTTTCCGTTCGGCGTCGTAGGCCTCGGTCGTCGCTTTCTTCTCGTCCTCGACCACGGTCTTCACGTCGAAGATACGGCTCGACCCGTCTTCTAGGCTGAAGTCCACTTTGATGTTCTGGTCTTTCTCACCGAAGTCTTTGCGGTACGCCACGGCCAGCGCCGCTTCCACAGTGTGAATGACCGACTCCATCGGGATGCGCTTCTCGTCGGCGATCTGCTTCATTGCGTCGATTACTGGGTTTGCAGCCATATGTTTGTAGGTAAAAACGAAACAGCCTCATTCAGGGGCTGTCTACAGAGAAGTATACAGGAACAACTCATCCCGTCAAGCATCTCACACATCCACCAGGTGCGTGCACCGAGGAGGGTCGCCAGTAATGCCGATGACGTCCAACCGGTAGGCGCCTTGGAGTTTGTGCTGGGTAACGTACCACTCTGCCGCGCCTTGCATGCGGTGCAGCTTCTTACCCAGCACCACCTCCTCAGGTGCACCGAAGGCTGTGGAAGCGCGGTACTTCACCTCAACGAAGACCGTCGTTCCTCCATCCCCGCACACAAGGTCTATTTCCCCGTGTGGTGTCCGGACGTTCCTCTCTACGATGCGGTAGTTACGCTGACGTAAAAAATCAGCCGCGAAGTCCTCACCGCGTTTGCCTTGTACTTGGGTAAAACCCATAGATTCTCAACTAACCTACGCAGCGGGCAAAGCTGCCCGCGTCACTTCTTAAACACCAAGCCGAAGTGGTACGGGCCGGGGTTGATTTCCTCAATGAAGAGGAAACCGGCATCTTCTGCCGAGCGTCGAATATCCGAGGCGTGCACGAGCTGCTCACGGTGCGGGCCCATTTTCATACCCGTCACTTTCCAGTCAATGACGAGCAGGCGGCCACCGGGCTTGAGCATGCGGTACGTCTCGCGCAGGATGTCTGGGTGGCGGTGCGACTGGAAGAGGAGGTTGATGAGTAGGCTGACGTCCACAACTTCATCCCGGACGAGGCGCGCGCCGCGGTACACTTCAAGATTCGACCACACGGGTACGATGTTCGCCAGGTCAGCGAGCCGCGCCCGGCTGACGAGGTTCGAGAGTGCAGATTTTAGCACATCAATGCCGAACACTGTCCCTTTGCTGCCCACCATTTTTGCGGCTTGCAGCACGAAGTACCCCGAACCGCCGCAGCCCAAGTCAGCGACAACCATGCCGGGCCCCACGCCCATGCGGCGCAGGATGTGCTCGGTGTGGAAAAGGGTTGTACCTGAGGGAATTTTTGCCATAGTGGTTACCGTCGTGCGCGCTTCGGCTTCTGCTTCGCGCGGGTCGCTTTCTTCTTTATACTCTTCTTCAGTCGCTTTGTCTGGGCCGCGCGTTTCTTCGGTGCCCGCGTTGCGATTCGTGCGGGTTTCTGGCGAACTGGTTTGGATTTCCGGAAAGCAGTTGGCTGCATCTTCTTGCGTATGAAATCCTTTGAAGATTTCTGTGCTGCTGCTTGCACCGGTGCGAAACTCATTCTGTGCGCTAGCGTCGGGCCGTGCATGGCGAGCAACTTGGCGTGCAGCGGTGTGCCGTAGCCCTTGTGCACGTGGAAGTGGAAGTGCGGGTACTGGCGGTGCAGCTCCGAGCTCATAATTTGGTCCCGAACAACCTTGGCGACAATCGACGCAGCACTAATACTTCGTTCGAGTGCGTCACCGTCGATGATATTCACCACTGGCGTTGCACCCAGGTCGATCTTGAACGCATCAACCAAGACCGCATCCGGAGAGACGTGAAGTTTCTCAACCGCTCGCTTCAAGGCTGCGAGGTTCGCTTTGTGCACGCCTTCTCTATCAATCTCTGTCACCGGCACCACGTGCGCCGTCCAGGCTAATGCTTTTCGTGCAATAGTAACGAACGCCCGCTCGCGTTGCATCGGCGTGAGCATCTTCGAATCGTAGAGTTCCACGGGGATGTCGGTCTCGTCCAAAATCACCGCCGCTGTCACTAATGGTCCTGCCCAGCTGCCCTTCCCCGCCTCATCCACCCCAGCAATCAGCCGATGCCCGGCTTTCCGGAGCTTCGCTTCATGGTGGTTCGTAGGAGGAGCTTTTGGCATGCAGCAAGTATACTCTATTCCGTCTTTTTTTCACAAAATAAAAAGGGGTGTTCAACCTAAATTTCAAAGAGAATTAGAGGCTGCACCCCTTAATAGTTTAGTGAGTAGACGTATGCCACCCGGTTCGCGATTCCTCTTGAGGAGAAATCGTCAACCGGGCAGCACATGCCATGAACCTCGCTAAACTTTGCATTCATCGTTTTCCACATTTTTCGATGAATAGTGACTACCACTCTTGTGGTTATACCCCTGGCCCGAGAGCGTAAGAGTTAACCTTTTATGCTAGGGAATTTTTATATTCTCCTAGTTTTTCTTTTCAGTCAGCCGTGTGGACGGCTATGACGAGTAGTAGAACAGAAGCCACACAACGCGTTTTTGGTGGTGCCAGCTGTAGTACTCCTCGTTTCCTTGGGTTTCCAAGGGTAGTAGTCTGCGGATTCAATGAGCGTTCTTAATTTCTAACAGGAGTATAGCATCATTTTGACCCCATGTCAACAATTTGGTGTGGCTAAGGTTAGCCAAAAACTACCTTTGCTCTTTTTGCCAGGATCGAAATGCGGCTGTTACTTTCTGGACGACCGTCGGGATAGGAATTCGGCTTGTGTCGAGAATGTAGTCGTACTGCTTCAGGTTCAGGATGTTCACGTTGTAGGCCTTCCGGTACCGGCGGACGTCTGAACGGATGCGCTGCTGGTGCAGGCGGACAAGGCTCGGGAGGTGAATTTCGGCATGGAACTCATTCGGTCGATCGCTGTGGTTGGCGAGCGTCCGGCGAGCGCCTTCTTGGGCAGAGACCTTTAAGAAGACTTTGAAAGACTCGGGCAGGAAGTGGTACGCCATGCGGCCAGTAACAATGATGTTCCGTTTTCGGCGGGCCGTCTGGCTGAACTTCTGGTCGAACGCCCGATCCCCAGCTTTGGGATGCTTCTCTGCCCACGTGTTGAACGCGGCGAGGGTCATGCCTCGTCGTTTCGCTTCCGCCCTACGCAGCGCGCCAACGTCGAGGGTCGGGTACCCCAAGCGTTTCGCCAAGCGTTTGGCGATTGTTGATTTCCCAGAGCCGATGTTTCCTGAAATGGTGATGATCATGCCACGGGGTAACACGTGAGGAGTGTACTCAACGTACCATTCTTTCCCGCTTCCACCAAAGGGCGCCTTTGCGGGATTGACAGAAAGGTCGGCGCGTGCTACTATCATCGGTAAAAATAAAGAGACACAGAAGACCTTTGAAAGGGGTTTTGTAATGGCTCAGCAAACAGTTCCCAAAGAGGTGCTGCAGGCCTTAGCCACAATCAATCCGTGCCAGGGTTTCTCACCCGAACTCTACAATGCTCTCGCACGGCTTGTGCCATCGGTTGCCATTGAAGCCGTGCTCCTACGGCGGCATGGTGGCGAGATTCAGGTCTACATGACTCGCCGGAGTCCAAATGATACGGCGTACCCGAATCAGGTCCACTCGCCGGGGAGTATTCTCCGGGCGGGCGAACTCTACGAAGACGTCCTGGCGCGGCTGTCTGAGAGAGAATTTCACGCCCCAATTATCCACTACGATTACGTCGGTGAAATTTTCATGGAGGAGGAGCGTGGCTGGTTCAACAACCGCGTCCTGCTCGTCCAAGTACCTCGCAAGCCGATAGGGGGAGAGTGGTTCTCGGTTGACGCGCTGCCGGATGACGTTGTCGATCACCACGTCCAAAAGGTCATCCCTATGGCCGTGGCCTACTTCAAGAAGCAGCACGGTTTGTAAGCTCGGTGCAATGATGATCTTTACGAACGCCCCGCCCAGAACGGTCGGGGTGTTTTTCGATTTTAGTACTTCAGTTAACTCGTCACATTCCGCGTGGTGCCAATGACGAACGTGACAATTGCCCAGGCGATGAGAATAATGACCAGGCCAACCATGGCCGCAACGATGCCACTTTTCGCTTTCTCCGCACGGTCGCTATCATCCGAGGTTGCTGCCACGATGATGCTGTAGATGATCATGATGAGCGCGATGAGGCCGAGCAGGCCCAGCACCCACTGTGTGATGTTCACGATGGTCTGCTTCAGGTCGGCGCTGCCTAAGCCCAAGGAGCTGCCGACTGATTCGATGGTCACCGCGGCATGGGCGGCAATAGGCAAGAAAAGCGCAGGTAGCGCGAGTGTAAAAGGTAGACGTTTCATGCGCGTCGCGGGGTGAGGGAGAGCGGTTTCGTGCGTTTCTTCTTGAGGAGTAAGAAGTCGAGTGCAAAGTCCGCAGCGACGAAAATCCCAAACGCTGCGTACGGGGCGACATGTGTGATGTGCCAGATGTTCGCCGCGTAGCAAATGGCGACGAGGATGAACACTGTTTTCAACGCGTAGGTTGTGAACTGCAACGCTGGGTGCGTGTCCCAGCCAATGAACTGCCGAGCGGTGAAGAAGAAATCTAGAAGAACGGCGAGGGCACTGACCGCGCTGGCGCCAATGAGCTGTTCAGACAGGCCGTAGCGTGTCGCCGCAAAAGTCATGATAATCATCACCACCCAGGCGCGGAAGAGGAAGGTGATAATCAGGAGTGTACCGGCAAAGGTACGGCCGGGGTGGAGCGGGTGCCAGTGGTGAGCAATCATAGTAGGGTAAGTGTATGCTTGTAGAATTTTTCTTGGAAGTGGATCGCGTTTTCTATTTCTGTTGCTGGTAAGGGCAATGCAGCGACGACGAGTTTCTCCTCGTCATCGGTTCGGTGAACGATGGCGATGACTTTCCCAGTAAAGGTTTTTACTGCTGAAGTTGGACCAAGTACGTAGGCATCAATTTCTTCGTTGTCGACAGGCGACTTCGTGCCTGGAATGTATCCGTAATTGATGGGGTAGATACTCTGGGGGAACTTTGGGTGCGCCGAGCCCAATGGTCGGTCTATAGTCACTGCCACTTCTTTCCCGAGGAGCTCTTTGGCGTTCGTGATCATGATCTCAGCATACCACCGAAAAGGAAAGCCGCTCGGGAAATCCCGAGCGGCTAGGAGACTGTGGAAAACTGCCTACTTGCGGAGCACCCAGGCGATGTTGAAGTCCTGGGCTTCGAAGAAGGTCTTGGCGAAGTCGGCTACCACGTTGGGGTCGTAGAACTTGCAGCTGAAGATATCCAGGTAGATATTGTTGCTCTGGTTGGCGAAGTGCCCGGAGATGAGGGACGTCTCGATGAGCTGGGTCATGGAGAAGCCGGCGACGCGCTCGTCTTCACCGAAGTCAACAACGACGGTATCGCCGAAGCGTTTCATGCCAATGAGGTCGCAGAGTTCGCGAACGAACTGTTTAATCTTCTCGCCATCGCGGAGGGTGGCAGGGTTGCAGGTGTGGAGATCGAGCTGCGTGGCGAGGCCCCAGGCGTCGGTGCTCTCGTAGCGCTGCTTCAGGTCGGCGACACTTTCCATTTCTTTTTCTGGTTAAAATTGAGCACTACTAATTGTACGGCATAGAGCTGAGGGCGCAAGAGTTTTAGGCCCGAGGGGAAAACCCCCAAGCGCAGGCCGCTGTGCCTGCGCGAATGTTTGAACAGCAGAGCGCGGCCGCGGAGAGCCGCGCTCGCGCACCTTGGAGAAGGTGCGCTTGGTGCTCACAATAAACACCCCAGCGCATGCTCTCTAGCGTGCGCTGATTTGGCAAATACAAAAACCGCCCGGAGATCCGAACGGCCTATTCTATGGATTAATTATTTTTCCAATTGTTTGAATTTCTCAATGCTCTCTCTAAATTTAGAAATCAACTCGCCAAATCCCCGTATACTTGGATGGATGCGAATACTCTCTTGGATAGACTCAATGAATGCTAGGTCTTTTTCCGCCTGGTCGATACCTACGTACCGAATATTGCGTTCGAAATCATAATTGCCATAGGTACCTTCGTACCACCCGAGTGTTCTGGTGATACAATCTGTGAGCACATCTTTAACTTTTCTAGCTTCACTGCTATTATCACGGGCTATTGCCTCAAGGACTTTAGGTAAAGTATCATCCTCGGATAGTTCATGAAGAGTATTTATGGATTCACGAATTTCTCGGTTCGCATAATTTTCAAGAAAACCCGTTAGGAGGGCTTGGTCTGTTTCTTCATTATGCTCGCTTGTGCCCTCAAATGTTTCTTCTTGAGGAGCTTTGAAATTTACATCTTTAGAATTCATTTCATCTTCTGGTTCCATATGTCTGTAGTTAATTGAGAAACTTCGATACCCAAAGCCTAGTTCATAGGGGGGGGTCGTCAAATGAAAATTATTGGGTACGCCTGGGTCCCTTGACCCAGGCGAAAACGTACAACAAATAGGCGAGGTCAAGGGACCTCGCCTACCCTCACAATAATTCGTGATTACTCGCGTCGGCGGAAGTGGCCGTGGTCGTCACCACCACGGGGGCCATTGAAGCCACGCGGGCCGCGGTGGTCTCGGCCACCTGTGCCGTTGAAGCCACCTTGGCCGCCAGTGTCGAAGGCAGACTCTGGAATGACGAGGGTACTCTCGGCACCCAAGGCTTTCACGGAGAGGCTAATGCGGCCGCGCTCCTTGTCCACTTCCATCACCTTCACCTTCAGCTTCTGGCCGACCTGGACAATGTCCGAGACGGCGCGGATGCGTGCTGGGGCGAATTCGGAAATGTGGACCATGCCATCCTTGCCTGGAGCGAACTCCACGATGGCGCCGATCTCGCTGCCGCTGTTGCGGTCCTTCATGATCTGCGTGACCGTGCCCTCGAAGATCTCGCCGGGTACGACTTCGCGGGTGATGTTCTTAATCCACTCCTCGGCCTTCGTCGCCATCTCCGAGTTGGTGGAGGTGATGAAGATCAAGCCGTCGTCGTCGATGTCGATCTTGGTCACGTCGGCACCGCCGCACTCATCAATGATCTTGTTGATGGTCTCGCCACCCTTGCCAATGACGTCGCGGATGAGCTCGGGGTTGATGCGGAGGCTGGTGATGCGCGGGGCGTACGGCGACAGCTCCTTGCGCGGCTCGGCAATTGCCTTGGCCATCACGTCCAGGATCTGCAGCCGGGCTTTCTGCGCGCCCGTGAGCGCTTCCTTCACCATGTCCATGGTCAGGCCATCCACTTTAATGTCCACTTGAATGGCGGTAATACCCTTGGTGGTACCAGCGACCTTGAAGTCCATGCCACCGGCGTGGTCTTCAATGCCCTGGATGTCGGTGATGACCTTGTACTTGTTCGCATCCTTGGGGTCTACGATGAGACCCATGGCGATGCCAGCGACCGGCGCGCTAATTGGCACGCCCGCGTCCATGAGGGCAAGTGACGAGCCGCAGACCGAAGCCTGCGAGGTAGAACCATTGCTAGACATGACTTCGCTCACCACGCGGATGGTGTACGGGAACGTCTCCTTATCTGGGAGGAGTGGCATGATCGCCTTTTCGGCGAGTGCACCGTGGCCAATTTCACGTCGGCCGGGGCCGCGGTTCGGCTTCACCTCGCCAACGCTGTACGACGGGAAGTTGTAGTGGTGCATGTAGCGCTTCTTGCCGTTCTCTTCCATGCCGTCCAAGGTCTGCTCGTCGCCAGGCGAGCCGAGCGTGACAATGGACATGACCTGCGTCTCGCCGCGCTGGAACAAGCCAGTGCCGTGCGTGCGCGGGAGGAGGGCAACTTCTGCAGACAGCGGGCGGATTTCATCCACGCCACGGCCGTCCACACGCTTGCCGGTTTCCAGTACCAGTGACATGGCAGCTTCGCTGATGAATTCATCCAGCATACCCACACCAGTAGCGCGTTCGTCCTTGCTCACTTCGTTGTCTGCTTTGAGCAGGGCATCGAGTTCGTCTGTCATTTTCTTGATTGCTGCGCTCTGCGCTTGCTTTGTTGGGTCAGCGAAGAGACTCTGCTTCTTCTCGGCAGTGAAGAACGCTTCCACTTTGGCGTGGAGCTTCTTCTTCATGTCTGCGTCTGCGCCTTCGGTGGCAATGACAATCTTCGGCTTGCCAACCGCGGCGACCACCTGCTCGATGAGCTCAATAATCTTGCGGTTGTGCTTCATGCCGAATTCCACAGCACCGGCGACAGTCGCTTCGTCAACTTGGTTCGCGCCAGCTTCAATCATCACGGCCTTCTCTTTGCTAGCGGCGAGGACGAGGTCGAGGTCAGATTTCTCGCGCGCTTCGTAGCTTGGGTTCAGCACCCACTCGCCGTTGATCTGCCCGACGCGCACGCCGGCGATGGGGCCGTTCCACGGAATTTCGGACATGGAGAGCACGGTGGCAGCGCCGATGAGCGCTGGCATGTCTGGGTCGTTCTCCTGGTCTACCGAGAGGACGAGCACGGAGAGCTGCACGTCGTTGCGCATGCGCTGGTCGAAGAGCGGGCGCACCGAGCGGTCGATGACGCGGCCGGTGAGGATAGCCTCATCGGTCGGGCGGCCTTCACGCTTGATGAAGCGCGAGCCTTTGATCTTGCCCGCGGCGTAGAGGCGTTCCTCGTAGTCCACCATGAGCGGGAAGTAGTCGATGCCCTCGCGCACGCTGCTGGAGCGCACGACGGTGGCGAGCACCACGGTGTCACCGTACTGGACGGTGCACGCGGCATTGGCCAGGCCGGCGTACTTGCCAGTCTGGATGCTGAGGGTCTTGCCGCCGATGTCGGCGGTGAATGTCTTGATGTCTGCCATAGGGCGGACCTTTCTTGTGGCTCCGCCGCACCCACAGTTTGCAGTCAGGAGAGCGCGAGGCTATTCGTGCGCTGCTGACTTCAAACTACGAACGCGAGCTGGAGCAGGTTAAGAGAGAAACGAATGAGTAGAATTAGCGGCGGAGGAGGCGGAGGCGACCTTCGCGGGCGAGCTTGCTGGGGATCAGGAACGAACGCTTGTCGATGGAGAGGTCAGTGAACTGGTCCACGGCTTCTTTCAGCTTGATGGAAGCGGCGAGGCCGAAGGCCATGCCTTCCACGCGGACACCTTCGTGCTGCAGGGCGCGGACGAGTGGGACGAAGTCGCCGTCGCCGGTGATGAGGATGACCACGTCAACCTTCTTGGCGTAGCGCAGGGCGTCGATGGCAATGCCCACGTCCCAGTCACCTTTCTTCGTGCCGTCGCCGAACACCTGCAGCTCCTTCATGCGGAGCTCGTAGCCAACCTTGGTGAGCGATTCGAAGAACTTTTCTTCCTCTGGAGTCTGGTTGCTAATGCCGTAGGCGAACGCGCGGATGAGCTTTCGATTACCAACACCTTTTTCCAGAATTGCGCCAAAGTTCGGCCGACTCCCGTGGAGCCGTCGTGCCGAGTGGTAGAGGTTGGAGAGGTCTACGAAGACGCCGATGCGTTGGTCTGCAGTGGAAATCATTATTCAGCGGGGGCGGTGGGAATCACGTAGGTTGCGGCCTTGAGCTTCAGCTTCTTAGCGAGCTCTTCGAAGCGGGTGTTGTCCTCGCGCTGCAGGTACACCATGAGGCGTCGGCGCTGGCCAACCTTCTTCAGCAAGCCGCGGCGGGAGCTGAAGTCTTTCTTGTGGGTCTTCAGGTGGTCGGTGAGCTGCGTAATCTCGTGCGAGAGAATAGCAATTTGGACCTCGGGCGAGCCCGTGTCCCCTTCGTGGGTCTTGAACTTCTTGATAATCCTATCCTTGGCTGTCTTGTCGAGCATAGCGTGGTCCTTTCGCGGGAGCCGAGTAGGGGCGAGAGCCCGCAACCAAGCTACCGTACCAGTGAATTGTGAGACGCAGAGACTATAGCGGAATGAGCTGCACATGTCAAGCTTCACGGGTTGACCAGAAAATTGTATGGACTTTAAATATTTTGCTACAGTCCGCGCGTGAAAAAGCACCCGGGAGGGGATCCCGGGTAGCATGGATGATGATGAGGAATAAGCAAGGAGTTGCTGCGCTCTCAACACAACTACTCCCGAAAGGACATGTTACTTGGCTGGTTGCTTCTAGAGTACATGCTCTCCGCCTGTATGGTCAATGGAATGCCTCGGTTATACCGCAGCCGAAGAACTTCGGTGGAACTAAGCGCAAGGATTGAAATGAAAATTCGCTTTTTTTCAGCTTGTGTCGTACAATATCCGCGCTATGGCTGCCCCTACTCTCTCCAAGCTCCTTACCGAATTCCTGGAGTATTTGGAAATTGAGAAGAACGTCTCCCCGCTCACGGTGAAGAACTACGACTTCTACCTCCGCCGCTTCTTAGGCTGGGGCAAGTTGCAAGATCCAAAAGACATAACCTCAGAGAAAGTTCGGCAGTACCGTTTGTACCTCAACCGCCTGGTCAACCCGCAGAAAGAGTTGCTCAAAGCCAGCACGCGCAACTACCACCTCATTGCCCTACGCGCGTTCCTCAAGTACTTGGCAAAGCGTGACGTGGTTACACTCTCGTCCGAGAAGGTAGAGCTGGCCAAGCAGCAGGAACGTCAGGTGAGCTTTATGGAAGGCTCGGACCTCGAACGTTTTTTGGAGGCCCCCTTAAAAATTGAACAACAAAATATCGTCCAGATTCGGGATAAGGCAATCCTCGAGCTCCTCTTCTCCACTGGGTTGCGCGTTTCGGAGCTCGCAGGATTGAAGAAGGACCAGGTAAATTTAGAGAAAGATGAGTTTACTGTCCGTGGCAAGGGCAGTAAACTCCGCGTCGTTTTCCTCAGTCACAACGCGCGGCACTGGGTGGGTGAGTACCTGAAGCAGCGCAGCGACGATGAAGAATGGATGTTCTTGCGCCACGACCGGGCCATGAAACGCTCGGCCGAGAACTTCAAGCCAATTACGCCACGCTCTATCCAGCGCATTGTCCAGTTCTACGCCAAAGCCGCCGGTATCACCAAACGCATTACCCCGCACACCTTGCGGCACAGCTACGCCACTGACTTGCTCATGAACGGCGCAGACATACGTTCGGTCCAATCTATGCTCGGACATGCTTCAATTACAACAACGCAGATCTACACGCACGTTACCAACCAGCAGCTGCGGGAGGTGTACAAAGCGTTCCATAATAGAAGAGGGAAAAAAGAGAAGAAGGACGAAGATTGACCCGCCCGCCATTACAACGTAAAGTTTTCCATTAAGCCCTGGTAGTTCAACGGATAGAACAGTGGACTTCTAAGCCACGAATGGGGGTTCAATTCCCTCCCAGGGCACCACTCGACTCGTCGCAACTATGGTCTTGACTGATATATCATATATGATATATTGTATTTATACAGGGATTCATCAACCATCTTAAGTTATGCAGGCATACTATTTCTTACGACAGAATGGCCGTTCACCGCTGGAAGAATACCTGGAATCCATAAACGACCTTCGGCAGGTAGCCGCCATTAATGCACTTGTTGATAAGCTCATACAATTGAATGGCCGGCTGCCACGACCGTATGCAGCACATGTTGAAGGCAAAATTTGGGAGCTACGAACGCGCTTTGGAAACCGGGTATTTTACTTCTCTCTAGATATTGACGCAGTCATTCTCCTCGACGGTTATACGAAAAAACGAGACCGCATTGAACCACGCGTTCTCGCTAAAATCCACGGGCTATACAAAGAGTACCTCATGACCAGGAATCGAAAACCGTACTAGTTCAATTCAACTTCTCACTCTCATTAAGGAAGAACCTCTATGAATAAGAATTCCTACCTCTACAAACTTCAAAAGAATAAAGAGTACAAAAAACTTCTCAAGGAAGAGAAGGAGATGCTTGATATCTCTTTACAGATTGCCCAGGCAAGGAAAAAGAAAAAGATTACTCAAGTACAGCTCGCTAAGAAAGTGAACATGCCCCAAAGTCAAATTGCCAGGATTGAAAGCGGCAATCATAATGTGACTATTGGAACTTTGAATAGGGTAGCGGGGGCACTGAATTTGAGGGTTCTTGTAGCTGCTTAAATATGTCCGACACCGAAATACTCAACGTGATGGACGAGCAAGGGAATGTGGTGCGTACGGTAACGCGTGAAGAAGCCGAGCGCGACAACCACATTACCCCAAACGCCATCATCTTCATTTTCACGCCCAAGGGTGAAGTGTGGGCGCAGAAGCGCGCCAAGACGAAGAAGCACTACCCTGGCATTTGGGATATTTCGGCGTGCGGTGGGATAGTGCACGGTGAAAAGCCTGAGGAGAGTGCGCAACGGGAAATGGAAGAAGAGATGGGCTTCACGTGCGAGCTGCACTTTGTAGAAGCGTTTCTGAACGAGTTTCCTGGCGAAGACGGCTCACTCCGGCGTCGGCTCTCCCACCTCTTCATTGGCCTGAGTGATGAGACTCCTCAGGTGAACGAGGAAGTTGAGGAATTCAAAGCCGTGCCGGCTGATACATTAGTCCAGCACATCCAAGAACACCCAGCAGAATATGTGCCGTCGTTCTTGATGGAGCTGGAGAAAGCAACGCGTGCATTCGAAAAACTTCACACTCAGAACGTACGGTAGTACGATTTTCCTCTCGACCTTTCAGCCAACCTTCAGGTAAACTACGCACTATAGTATGGTAGTTTTTCTATTCATCCAAAGCGTATGAAGCGTTTGCTCACTATATTCTCCATTTTGGGATTACTGCTGGCTGGCGCTGCCTGTACAAACGGGACAAACACCACTGTGAGCACGAACAGCACCGCAAACAGCGCGCCCACCAGTGCAACTACGTACACAGTAGCGCAGGTTGCAACACACAACTCCAGCACCGATTGCTGGTTGGTCATCAGCGACACCGTATACGACGTCACCGCGTACTTACCAAGCCACCCGCGTGGCGCAAGTGCGGTTGTGCCATACTGCGGTGATGCTGATGCTACGACAGGCTACGATACCAAAGGCGGTCAAGGCCAAGAGCACTCGGGCATGGCAGATGCAGACTTGTTAGCCTACAAGATTGGGACGCTCGCAAACTAGTGTAGCAAAGCAAAAAGCCGGGATTAACCTTCCGGCTTTTTGTAACTTTCGTTTTTTATTCTCGCGTGAGCCGGCCGTCGTGCAGGGAGTAGGTCACGTCGGCGTGCTTGGCTACGGCGGGGTCGTGCGTGACGGCAATGACGGTCGTCTGCTCGGAACGCGCCAGGTCGTGCAGCAACTCGACAATGTGCTGGCTCGTTGCAGTATCGAGGTTGCCCGTGGGTTCGTCGGCCAGGATGAGCTTGGGTTGGTTTGCGAGCGCGCGGGCAATGGCCACGCGCTGTTGCTCGCCACCCGAGAGGCGGCCGGGCGTGCGCTTGAGCTTGTCACCTGTTAAGCCAACTTGGTTCAGGAGATGGGTGGCGCGGCGGTGGCGCTCCTTGGCGGGTTTGCCGGCAAACTCCATGGGCAGCATGACGTTCTCTAGTGCCGAGAGATTGGGCACGAGGTTATAGTTCTGGAAGACGAAGCCAATGGTATCGCGCCGGTAGCCCAAGAGTTTGCGGCCGTGGAACTTGGTCACGTCTGCATCGCCGACGAGTACGGAACCATCAGTCGGTGCATCCAGTGCGCCAAGGAGCGCCAGCAAGGTGCTCTTGCCACTTCCACTCTTCCCAACTATTGCCACGAGCTGGCCAGGTTCAACTTGAAAGTTCACGTCGCGGACGGCGTGCACCTTGCTCCCCGCGCTGACAAACGTTTTCGAAAGTTTTTGGACGGTGATCATAGGGGTTAGATTTACTCGCTGCGAAGCACTTCGGCGGGTCGCACTTTGCCAATGAGCCACGCGGGGAACGCCGCGCCAACAATGGCTACGCCAATAGCCGCCAGCACGCCGTACATAATGAGGTGCCAGTCCACAACTGCAGCCAGATCCTGCACCGCGCCGCGAACCGCACGGAAGCCGCCAACGGCAATGCGCATGCCGCGACCCGGCCCTTCGCCTGTTCCTACACTTGGGACACTCGTACTCGTACTGGAATTGAGGAGTGCGCGCAGAATGGGATTACTCAGAATAAAACCAAGGATGATCCCGACGACGCTGCCGAGGAGGGAGAGGATTACGGATTCGGAAACGAACTGAGTGATGATGGTCGGCTCGCTGGCGCCGATAGCTTTGAGCACGGCAATTTCTTTGCGCCGTTCGCGCACGATCATGACCATGGCAAGCAGAGAGATGACCGTGGCCGCAATGAGCGCGCCAAGCAAGCTGGTGGTCGCTATGCTGCGAATGTTCTCGAGTGGCGTGATTGCATCTTTCACACTTTCTTCGGATGAGCTCACATCCGCACTGTCACCCATTTTTTCTTCCACGGCGTTCGTGACGCTAGCGAGATTGTCAGAGGAATCAACGTGCACGATTGCGGAAGTGACGTCGCCAGCCTGATCCGACAATATCTGCAACGTCTTGAGCGGGAAGACCACGGCGTTGTTTGCAAACTCGTTACCCGCATCGTATATGCCTACGACCGTGATATCTTTTTCGTAAGCCTTGAACGTCTTACCAACGGTGAGGCTGTTCTTTTCGGCCAGGCCTTTGCCAATGATGGCCACGTTGGCATCCGTACCCGCGTCGAACGCCGAGCCATCCGAGATGTTCACCGAGGCGCCGACCATTTCGCCAGCGTACGTGGGATTGTTCGTTCCGACGGCAAAAATTGGCGGCGTGAATGTTTCGTTTGCCGGTGGCGATTGCACGGAACCCGAACTCGAACTGCCTTCGATGAATACGCGCCGTTGACGACCACCGAGCGTGCCAGCTGCAACAGCGGATTCGAGATTCGTATCCGTATCTCCTCGGAGCTGCGCGTCAATTGTCGCGTCCACGCTCGTCACGTTCGCCAAGCTCGCTAGCTCGTCCACCTTGGCCTGTGTGAGCGGTTCACCACCGCCAAGGAAACCGCGCGCCCCAGCCGGGCTCACCGTAACCGTGTTGCCAATGGATTGCTTCACTTCGGTAATGCGCGTGGTCACCGCGCTGCGTGCAGCGAGCATGACCACCACTAAGCCTAAGCTAATTCCCAGGATGGCAGTAACGGCGAGCGTACGCAGGGGGTTGCGGAAGGCGTTCCGCGACCCGCGAGTAAGGGCGTTCATAGGTATTCGGTAAATGAGATGCGGTAAAAGTACGGAACAGAGCTGAATTCTCCCTGAACAGTAATTCGGGAACGTTGTACAATGAGAGCGGCAAGCACGAAAGGAACACTATGGCTCTACCAACTGCACAACCAGCCGAACTCCACTACGCCATTACCTCTGCCGAACGTGCGCAACGTGAGCGCGCTCGCCTGCGGAAGGCGATGGCGGTGGGACTCCCGAGCTTTGCCGTGGGCCTCCTCTTCATTGTGCTTGCATCTGGCGGTGAGTTCATGGGGACAATCATCGTCACTGGCGTGGTCATCGTTATCGTCATTGTGGCAATCGCCCTGCGACCGGCTGCGGATGTTCAGGTCAACCTCTCTGGTGATGGCATTGCCGTCATGCGTCGCGGGGCTCAGACGTTCCACCCATGGTCTGCATTCTGCTCGTTCACCGACATTGCAACCTTCGTTGAGCACTTCGGTTCTGGGCGGAATCGACAGGCAGAAATTACTGGAGCGAAGTTGGCGCAGCAAGCGCACGGGAACGTCTTCAAACTCTTCTACGCAAACCCGAAGTGGTACAGCGCGAACATCGCGTACACCGTGTACGCAGAACCAGAGAATGCCGCACAGGTGCAGCAGTTCATCCTCAAGTTCCTGCCCGCCTACGATCCGAAGAATCCTGCGACGCTCTCTGCACAGCAGCAGAAGCTGCAGATGTACGTCGCGATTATCTCCGCCCTCTTCTTGGCGCTCGCCATCACGATTTTCGCCTACCTCAAGCTGACGCAGTATTAAGCGTTCGCCTGCGGTTGAGGGCGTTCATAGGCAGGAAAGAAAGGAAGAATACACCAACTCTATGGTTGGCAGCTGAAAGCAGGCTGAAGATATGAAAAAGGCGACCATTATTGGCCGCCTTGTTAAACATTACGGGTAAAGTGCTTCCCGCCACGATCTATTGATCGCAGAAGTTTTTCAGAAGGACGATGGAGCGCGCCCGCGCTTCTGTTGAGTACATCCCCCATACTGCGTAGTTCAACTCATCTAGCACCTGCGCACCAAACGGGGTGAGTACACCCTCGTCGGCATCCAGGATTTTGACGACGCGTTGGATCAACTCCTCCGCACTTACTTGGCGTTCTCTAGACAATGTCCCATTTTGTTGTGAATCTCGTACCCACGCTTTTACCGCCCTGGATAGAGACGCACCGTATACTTTCCCGTAATCACCCAGGGGATCAACATCCTCTGTATACACCACATCGTTACAGCTCATAACCATCGTGGTAATCGTTTCCGGAAACTTTACAGAAAATGCATTGGGGCATTTTGCATGCCTGTCCAACCACGCATGAGCTTGGAAAAGCCCCAGCACTACGGCGTACGGGAACCAAGGGCGGTCCAAAGCGCCGGCTAGTCTCCGCATAACTGACTTCCCATCAGGCCCAAAGAACTCTTCCAACTTTTCCAGCCAGTGATGGGCGCGCGACGGTTCGGCAATTATCACGCCGCCAATGATGCGGGAAACTGTTTCGACATTGGTTTCTCGAAAACACACGGTCAGCAAGCCGTCGTAGAATTCTCCGTACTCGGCCGTGCTCTTTAATGGACCCCGTCGTTGGTTAAAGAGTACGCTCACAAGCGTTGCTATCGAAGGATTTGTCGTCAGAGATCCTGCGTGCTCAATGCCGTTCAGGCACGCTTGCGCGAAGAGCGTTGCGTCAAACATTTCATAATCCATACCTTCCTCCTCTCGGAAGATTGTGGCCACCTCTCGGGGCCGGGTTTTGTCATTACAGTTGTCAAAGAAAGGACAGCCAACCATAGCAGCAAATAGTCGCCGTGTCAATGGCTGGTGGCGGAAAGCTGGCTGAATTCCATCTGTCATTGCGAGTCCCGCATATGCGGGACGTGCCTGCCCGCCGAATCCCGCCACGGCGGGAGCAGGCGGGGCAATCCTGCTGAATTCGGGACAAGGATGCTTGAGATTGTCCTGTACAACGACCTTACGTGTGGCTGGTATGTAATGATTGACACGGGTATGCCACCCCGGTGCTAACATTGTGAGTTGCTTTTAACCTTTGGTGAAAAAGATGTTAGATATTTAGCACGCCGGGGGTTTGGGGGCGTAACCGCGTATATCGAAATCCAAAGATGAAGACTCCTAGAGAATGAGCATGTGGAGCCCCCAACAGTCTTTGGGCGCCACCTTTTCTGCTGCCAGAAAAGGTGGCTATCCGTGAATGACCATCATGTACTGTATGACCTCTAGGTCGCTGTGCAGGAAAACGAGAGATCCCGAAATCACCGCCATTGCGGGATCCCGCTCACTTTCCGAAAATTATAAGGTTAGCGGGACGAGTTCGGGATGACAAGGAAGAAAGGTGGCGGAAACAACTTTGCTTCTACCCCTCCTCTCCCTCGGGAGCCGCAGGCGGGTGCGACCCATCGAGAGCACCCCGGGATGCCCGCAGGGCTGGTGAGGGGCTCAAAGGGACTAAACTGGTTTCGGTTATCCCCTCACCCGCCCTCTCCCGGAGGGAGAGGAGGAAAGCAAGAGAATCAATCGAGTCTCGCAATGACAAGGAGGTTACGCCCGTGGGAAAGTGAGTGTGAAGGTGGAGCCTTCACCTATGGTGCTGGCCACAGAAATCTTCCCATCAAAACGTTCGGTGATTTGCTTGGCAATGGGCAAGCCCAAGCCGTAGCCATCGACAGTATTCTTTGTCCGCGAAGAGTCAGCGCGGTAGAAGCGGTCGAAGATGTGCGGGATATCCGAGGCTTTCATGCCAATGCCGTGGTCTTGCACGCGTAGCGTTACCGACCGGTGCGACGTTTCTCCGGCTAAGCGCACCGTCGTCTTCTCGTCGCTGTACTTGATGGCGTTGTCCAGCAGGATGATCAGGAGCTCCACGAAGCTGTGCTTGTTGCCACGCCAGGAACCAGTGATGTCCACACGGTCGAGGGTGATGTGTCTCTTTGCGGCGTGCGGCATCACTTGTCGTACGGCATCGTCAACGATGGCGCTTACCGGCGTGATGTCCCAGGCCGCAGCTTTAGCATCCACCTCACTACGCGCTAAGCGGAGCAAGCCGCGTGAGAGTTCTTCCAAGCGATGAATTTCTTCCAAGTTGCTGCGGAGGATGTCCACGTGCTCTTCGGGCTTGGTGTTGGCATTCCGCAGCGCCACTTCAATTTCTGACCGCATAGCGGTAAGCGGCGTGCGCAGCTCGTGCGAGGCGTCGGCTGTGAAGCGACGTTGCTCTTCTAGCGATTCCTCGATTGGACGTAACGTGCGTTTGGCTAAGTAGTAGCTGGCTAAGCTCGCTGCCGCCAACACTGCCAAGTTAATAATAAGGAGTTGGTTGCGGAGGTGGCCAGTGGTGAGCTCGTACTGCTGTTCGAACAACGCTTGCACACGAGTACGGATGGGCTCGGTAAACGGATCGCCAAAATCTTGCATCACCCGACCGCGTGGTATGAAGTCTTCCCGCAGCTGCGCCGTCGTCTGGTTGTAAATGAAGAGACTAAAGCCCACGCTAATGACCATGACAATGAGGACGTACCACAGCGTGAGCCGGAGCACGGGTGTTCGCAAGAGTTTCTGGAGCTGCTGGAGGAAGGTCATGGGGTAGTCGTGAATTTGTAGCCAAAGCCACGCACCGTGTGGATGAGCGGCGGGTTAAAGGGTCGATCAATTTTCTGGCGGAGCGCAGCAATGAAGGCCTCGACGGTGTTCGGCAGGATGTCTGCATCGAAGTCCCACACGTGCTGGATGATCTGCTCTTTGGTGAGGATGCGGTCAGGATTCCGCATGAGGTACTCCAGCAAGGCAAACTCTTTGTTCGAGAGGTCAATGCTCTTCCCCGCGCGCTTCACCGCAAAGGTATCTGGACGTAGCTCCAGATCGCTTATCTTCAACGTGGTACTCATGACCTGATTTGGTCGGCGCAGCAAGGCACGCACACGGGCGAGGAGTTCTTCAAACGAGAATGGCTTCACCAAGTAGTCATCGGCACCGCTATCGAGGCCGGCCACGCGGTCGGCAGTTGCATCCCGTGCCGTGAGGACGAGAATCGGTTGGTGCAATCCAGCTTTGCGAATTTCCTGGCCAATGACCAAGCCGTCCGAGATGCCGGGCAACATGCGGTCAATAATGAGGAGGTCGTAGTTGCCGCGGAGCGCTCGGGCCAGGCCCTGCTTGCCTTCGTAGAGCACGTCGACGGCAAAGGCTTCTTGCTCCAAGCCCTTCTTCAGGGCGTTGGCTATCTTATGTTCGTCTTCAATAAGGAGGATACGCATGGAAAAACGATAAGATTACAACCTGAACTTTTGCTGAATGACAGTTCTACCCTACACCTGGATTAGCCATATACCAAAATGCACCACCTCGGGGTCCCCAACGGTGTGGCGCGGAGGAGCAATGCGACGAGCACGCGCCGTTGGGGTAAAGCGAGGCTGCTCGCTGAGGCCGAAGCGGGAGACGCGAAAGCGGCTCACGCGCAGGTCGACGCGAGCATGTGAGTTGGTGGACTCTACCCCGCCGCGGCGGGGTCACCTCCGTCCTAAAATTTCCTTTGCTCATGTTTGCTCTCCTACGCCAAGGCTTCGGAGAGCATCCTCCGCCCTCGGAGCTTGTAGTATTGTGTAATTCAGTTTATCTGGCTTGCCATCCGTAGCTCCGAGTTTACGAGGGGCGGAGGATGGTGGACCTGAGGGGAATCGGCCTTCGGCCCGGGGCGCTACGCTCGCTCGCGCCCGTTCGATTCCCGATGCATATTTCCTGCTTCACCACCTACGGTGGCGCAGCAGGAATGGTGGACCTGAGGGGAATCGAACCCCTATCTCCCGGATGCAAACCGGGTGCTCTACCACTAAGCTACAGGCCCAAAATGATTATAACGATTCGCTCTCTTCTACCTTCGCCGTTGGGGCAGCGTTCGGATTGAACACCTTTTTCAGCCCGCTGCCAAGTCCGCCGCTCATGAGGAGGAAAGAGAGCAAGATGATAAACACGCCGATGAGCTTGTAGAAGAGTCGGGTGCCGCCATCAGAGCCCAAGTGCTGTTCCGCCCACTCGATACGGCCCATGTTGTCCATGAGCCAGTTGGACTTCCAGATGATGACGAAGCCAACTGCGATGAGGATGATGCCGACGAGGTACTTCATGTATTGCAGTGTACCAGATAGATATGGTGGGCGGTGTAGGATTCGAACCTACGACCTTCTCGGTGTAAACGAGACGCTCTAACCAGCTGAGCTAACCGCCCGTAAGTCTTCTTTTCATAGCATGACTATCAGATACCGCAAAGTGCATGTATCGGTTGCCAGACAGCCCAACCGGCCCCTCCCCCCCACCGCTTGACACCCCTACTACTGCGTGATACTATGTACTGGTAGTACGTAGTACTACATACCATTCACCCTAAAACACCCATGGAAAATATTACGGAAATGCTCAAAGGTGTGCTCGAAGGCTGCGTGCTAGAAATCATCAGCCGCGGCAAAACCTACGGCTACGCCATTGCCTCAGCCTTGCGCCAGCTCGGCTTCACCGACGTGGTGGAAGGCACCGTCTACACCATCCTGCTGCGGCTCGAGAGCCGCAAGCTGGTGGACATCGAGAAGCAGCCCTCGGACCTGGGGCCGCCGCGCAAGTTCTACACGCTCAACCCTGCCGGGCGCAATGAGCTGGCAGGCTTCTGGGCCAAATGGAAGTTCGTCTCGTCTCGCATTAACACCTTGAAAGGCTAACGCTATGTACAACTTTCTGAAAAAAATTATCGGGGATAAACGGGAGTGGCGCAGGATGGAAGCGCGCGCCAAAGCCCTGCCCCCGGACTACCAAGTGGTGTACGGGGAAATCAAAGGCTACCTGTTCAAGTTTTCGGCAGGCAGCGGGCTGGATACCATGGACGTCTTGCGGGATCTGCTGGGCTTGTTCGAAGAAGGCGCAGCAAACCGCAAAGGCGTGCTAGAAATTACCGGGCAGGATGTGGCAGCGTTCTGCGACGAGCTGCTCAAGAATACTAAAACCTATACCGCCAACTGGGGCGTAGTGCTGAATCGGGATATTTCGAAGAAGCTTGGGAAATAGTAGAAGCCAATGGTTAGTCTCTGAAAGATGTAAATTTTTGGTGAAAACGGTATAAAAGTGGGGCTTTAAGGGCAATGGTCAATATGATTGGTTACCGCCGCGCCGGCGGGGAGCTTCAGTTTTACATATGGTCAATTCAGGCCATGTCACTAAACAATTCTAACTCATGGGACATACAAAATATTATCAGTAGTAATCTCTTTTGGCTAATGTTAGCAAAAAATAGAGCTTATTCTTTGAGATAAGATTACGGTTCTCAGCATGTCATCCTATAAACCCCCTTGACAGCTGAATATACCGGCTGTATGCTTCTTTGAGAGAACTAACCCTACTTACCACTATGACTACGACACAACAGCAGTTCGAAATGATTCTCAAAAAACTTTCTCAGATTGAGGATCAAATCAAGCTTTTTGCTGGCCCACACGGTACAGCTGCCCATGTAACCCCAAAAAAGGAACATGCCAGCAAACAAGCAGCCCCAAAGGGTGTTGGAGCTGGAATACAAGCGTTAATTGAGGAGGGCTTCTTGAGCGCCCCGCGGCTTGTTTCTGAGATTATTGGGCGTTTGAAACAAGACGGATATTTTTATCGTGATTCAGTTGTTGCCACTAAACTTCTGCGGATGGTGAAAGCGCGTGATCTAACACGACTACAGGAGGAAGGAAAATGGAAATATGTCACACGGAAGTAAGAAATCTGGCAAGACAGCTACCGAGGCACTGAAGCTGCTTTGGCAGGATGATTTTTTTTCTTCTCCCAAGAAAAACTCTGAGATCATTTCTGAACTCGCCACACGTCGTAATAATTTTTCTTCAGCGGAACTTGGAATGGCACTGAACCGTGCAAGCAAAACTTTTTTAACACGACGCGGCAAAAAAATGTCTTACGAATATATAGAAAAATACCCCTATGCCGGAGAAGAGGAAGCATCCTAATAAATCAGTAAAAAAACTTATTGAGGAACTTTGGCAAGAAAATTTTTTTATTGAATCACGCGAATTGGGCGAAATTTCAAATGCGCTCGCTGCTAAAGGTTACAATCAAAATATCAAGATCTTAAGTGTTGCCCTTCTTCGCTCTGTCCACTCCGGGCTTCTAACTCGCAATTTTTCAAGCGGAAGGTGGAAATATATTCAAAAGCAACCTGCCCACACTATGGTGGGTCAACGAACGCAAGAATTTTCACAATACGAGTTTCATCCCAAGGTAGTCGAAGTATCTTTAAAGCAATTCCAAAATGGACACTTTAAGGAAGCTATTCAAAATGCGTTTGTGGAAGTAATTGACCAAGTAAAAATACAATCTGGAAATCCTAAGAAACAAACAAATGGTCGGATGATCGATCTTGATGGAGACGATCTCATGGGCCATGTCTTTGGTTGCGAAGGTCATGAACCTATAATATCTTTCAACTCGCTGTCGACAAGCCTCGATAGGGCAGAGCAAAAGGGATTTATGCATTTATATAAAGGAGTTGTTGGTATACGGGATAAGAAAGCACATCTAAATTTTGTTCAAAAGGATCCAATAAAAACAATTGAATATCTATCGCTAGCCAGCCTCCTTCTAAGGCTACTCGACGAAAATCCGAGATCGAAATCAATAAGACGTCGTAAGAGGAAATAACACGAACAGAATGTTCAACAAGTCCTTTTCCTCGAGTCAATCAATACGCGCCTACAACCGCAGCCAAGCAAAAGATGCCAAGCGTAGAGGGAAGCTAATTCGACTAAAGTAGCGCGTGCTACCGGACTGCCTTTTTCAAAAGGCTGGCAATTTTCGCTTCTTCAGCTGCGCCTAACTTCTTTAAGGCAAAGGCCACGGGCCACATGGGGCCGTCGTCCAATTTAGCTGCGTCTTGAAAACCCAGGGTAGAGTACCGGTACTTGAACTTGCTGGCGTTCTGGAAAAAGCACACCACCTTATCACCCACGGCATAGGCAGGCATGCCATACCAGGTCTTCGGCATTAGGTTTGGCGTATGTTTGGTGATGAGGGCGTGAAGCTTTTTCGCAATAGCCTTGTCCGGCTCTTTCATTTTGGCAATGGCAGCCTGCACATCCCGCTCGCCTTGCGCCCGGTTCTTGCCGGCGCGCGCTTCGGCCACCAGCTCTTTGGCCCGGTTCTGCATGGCTGCTTTTTCCGCAGCCGAGAACCCTTGGCTTTTCTGCTTTGGCATAAAAAGTGTATGAATGACTTGTGTATACTATACAGCACCTACTACTCAGTCTCCAATAATCTTTCTGTGCTAGTACAGCACGTTTATTTCCTATACTCTCTCAGTATGACCGAACCACAAACCTACCACTGTCGGGACTGCGGGCACAATGGCCCTGCGGTTATGGATGAGAAGGATCGACCGCAAGGTGCTGATCTCATCACGAAGTACTCGGGTTTCCTTGGCGCGCGGGCAGTGAAGTTCGCGAACATCCTCATTGAGCCGACGAAGCGTTGCGAGCAGTGCAAGAGCAAGAAGCTCACGCGGGTTGCGCCGAGCAGGTGAGGTGTCCTCACCAAAGAAAAAAGCCGTCATCCAGTTGGGTGGCGGCTTTTCAGGGAGCAGTGTCGTGGTCGTAGTAATCACGGAGTATTCGGCTTCGAGAAGGATGGCGGAGGCGGCGCATGGCCTTCATTTTGATTTGCCGTACGCGTTCACGTGTGACCCCGAGGTGTTTACCAATTTGCTCTAAGTTCAATGCCGGTTTTTGCGTGATGCCGTAGTACAGGTCAATGACTTTCGCCTCGCGTGGCGTTAACGTATCGAGCGTTTTGGTAATGAGTTCCCGTAGATCCTCTCGATCCAGCAGCACGTCGGGTTGAAGTACCGTTGTATTCTGCAGCACATCGAGGAGGAAGCCATCTTCACCGTCGTTGCACGGAGCATCGAGCGATAGGTAGTCTTTCGCTAAACCGAGATTCTCTATTACTCCACGTTCGTCGAGATTGAGAAATGCTGCGACTTCAGCGACCGAAGGGTCACGGCCCAATTCTTGCTGCAAGGCACTAGATGTCTTCCCGAGCTTACGTAACGTGCTGATGCGGTTCAAAGGCAACCGTACAGTACGACTCTGCTCGGCAAGGGCCTGCAGGATAGTTTGCCGAATCCACCAAACGGCGTAGCTAATGAATCGGAAGCCGCGCGTTTCATCGAAGCGCTTCGCAGCTTTGACGAGGCCAATGCTCCCTTCGTTTATGAGATCACTCATACTGAGGCCTTGGTGTAGGTACCGCTTGGCGATGCTCACGACGAACAGTAAGTTAGCTCTGGTGAGCTTTTCCAACGCTTTCCGGTCACCCTGTTTTATACGCCGGGTAAGGCGTGCCTCTTCTTCTGCCGAGACCAAGGGAGTTTTAGCGATTTGTTGCAGGTAGCGAGTAAGGCGTCGATCATCATCATCGGTGGGGAGTTTCTTCATGCTGCTCACCTCCTTTCAACGAGCGAGTTTTTGGTTTTTACGTAGCGGTGCACTGTACCAGAGCGCTTCGGGAAAGTCAAAAGTCCAACGTTTGATTGACGGTTGACCTGGCATTGCGTAGAATGCCAGCGCGTTCATGTACGGTGGCCATGGTGTAGTGGTAACACAGAGGCTTGTGGAGCCTTTATCTCGGGTTCGATCCCCGATGGCCACCCCAGCTCGTTTCTCACGTCGGGCTTCGTTTTGCCGTGAACGGCAAAAGCTGCGCCCTTCGTGAGAAGCCTCGCTCTACCCCAACGGTGCGTGCTCGTCACCCCACGCATGTGTGGGGTTCCTGCGCGCCACCCCGTTGGGGGCCCCCAGAAGAATTTTACATACTTGATAAGCTCGGGGTCCGCGCCAACTTTGTGGGGACCCCTGAAATTTCGGGGATCGAAGGGTAGTAGTTGCAAATCAAAAACACCAAGCCATTGCCCTCACGGCAGACGCGAGATGTTTTTTTACTGCGCTACCGTTAGACCGGCGAGGGTAAAGAAGGATGTTTCTGTGGTTTTGTACCGACTTTGAATAGTGCCGAGCGCAGTTTCTGCTTCGTCGATTGGGGTTTTTAGGGCATCAATCTCTTTACCCAACGTAGTGATTGTTTTTTCATCAGCCGCGCTTATGGTCTCCGAGTTTTTTGCCAAGATATCAACCATCGCTTTTAACTTCTCAATCATCTGCTTCTGGAGGTTGTTATACGTACCCTTTGCGGCATTCTCTTCTTTTGCCACCGCAATGAAATTCTTAGCACTGGTATTCACTTCCGCATTGGTAATTTCTGCAGACACTGCTTCCAATTCAGCGAGCTTGCCATCGATAGCGGTTATATTCCTCGCCGCCTCCTCTTTCTTCTGCAAGGCTACGGCAATTGATTTTGCCGCTTCCGGGTAGTTCTTCGCATCCATCTGTTCGTTGAAGGCATTCCATTCAGGCAAACTATTTAAATCAGATGCTAGAGCCGCCGCTTTCTCGAGGGCGACCTTTTCATTGTGCTTGTCAGTAAATGCTTGGGGGACTTTTGCAGAAGTCAGTTGGCTAAAAACAATGAAGCCCGCAATACCGGCAACGATGACGATTGATGCGGTTATGAGTATTTTTTTCATATGTATAGCGGTGAATGCATTATTCCTCTAAATTCAGATATGTAGTATAGCACTCTTGGCTCTTGCTGATGCCAAGCACGTGGGGCGTGCCGCAGTGGCGGTCATCCACTGAATAAAAAATCTGGCCTGAGGCACAAGCCAGATTTACAAGTACAAAAGTAGCAGGCTATTCCTTCACCACAATAAGGTTGTAGCGATTCGCTGAAGATGAGAGGGCGCTCTTTATGATTATTCCGTTGGGGTGCAATTGCCAGTCTCGCCAGTCATCACATTCGACCAACTGTTCTTGTGCAGCGAGATGTATGGCCGACTTCTGCTTTCCCCACCGAATGATTGAGAACGCTCCGTCTTCTTCGTTGAATACGAAACCTTTCTCAGATACGTGCCAGTCTTTCAGATCATGCCATTCGAAATTGAATTTCTGCACCCTTCCATTCTTGTAGAATGTACAGTGGCGTCCTTGCGTCAGAATATCAGTGGTGCCAGGAATAATGGACCACCGACCAGGCTCATCACTATCCATTCTCGCAAGTACTTTTTCTGCGTTCAGCTCTATGGTCTGGCAAGTATGGAAGCGCTCCCCTCTGCAAGTAACCACTCCAGCCGAACATGCCTGCCAGTCATGTAGCCACCAGGATTCGACCCTGCAGATTTCGTTCCCTTCACTATCTGAAATTACAGAGTACTCCGGCCCCATTTTTTTTTCCTTGTTCAGGAGGAAAATCCTGCTCGGATCATCGACGGCAATTCTCCAGTCCTGAAAAACTCCTTCAAAAAGGGTTCGGTCCCCATTTACCAGGAGTCTCTCTCCCTGCTGTACCACCACACCTTCGGGGTAGGCACACCAATGGGGCTGATTACCTTGAATAGCTGGATGATCGCATAGGTGTACACACTCTCCGGTCTCGGCTTTTCGCAGTAGATCTGCCAATGTACCTTTGGTGCGCGTTTCAACAACTTGCCGTTTCACGAGTTCAACCATGGTATAAGCTCCTTATCTCCTTGTTGTTAAATTGCAATTTTAATTTCATCTCATCGTATCCTGGTTTATAGGGCACGTCAAGCTTCCGTTATTTTGCTGATGGAAGCTCCTTTCATGCCGCACAAGTACGTAGTTGGGCCGCCCGGCCCAGCAATGCGAAATTTCGATGCATGGAATTTATGATTCTATTTTGGTAGGCTTATGAACATGCACACATGGCGCGTCCATCTCACTCCTTGGTCTATGCTCCTCATCGATGGGGCACTCTTCGCTTGCCTCGTGCTTGAGGTGACGTACTTCTGGCAATGGACGAACACGTCTACTGCCATTGCAGCTGCCATAGTGCTCATTGGTTTTGTCTTCTTCCACCAACGTGAAGATATTGTTTTTTTCATCACCGCCGCCGCCTTGGGATCGCTGGCGGAAATTACGGTCATGCAAACCGGCGTGTGGCAGTACGGGAACCCAGTGATCTTCGGCCTCGCGCTGTGGGCGCCGTTGTTCTGGGGATTTGCCTTCCTCTTCGGTCGGCGAGTGCGCGATGCTGTGTTCCAGCTGACGTACCAGCAGGTGCACTACGCTCGGCATGTTCGCGAACCCCGAGTACTCCTAGCTGTGCTGCTCGATATTTTCCTCTACGGTGCTATTGTCCTAGGGGCGCTCCTCCTCTGGCAGACTTCATTCACGCTCCTCGGCGTGTACATTGCCTTGCTTGCCTTGGCCCTGAGCGTCTTCCATACTCGAGCAGACGCGTTCTTCGTCATCCTGGCAGTACTCGTGGGCACAGCGCTCGAGGTCGTGGCCACGCGCGCTGGCGTCTGGACGCACAGCAATAGCGCACTCTGGGGTATGCCGGTTTGGTTGCCGGTTGCGTACGGTCTCTTCGCGCTCATTGTGCGGCGGGCAGCAGTCGTGCTGAATCATACCCTCTTCCGACGGTCGGCGTAGCGCGGCAGCGTGGTACGTAATCCCTGCTTCGCCGGGAAGGCAGATTTCGGCTACACTATACGTATTCTATGGTTGAGACTTCATTATTCCCCCAGAGTGTCCAGAAGCTGGTCCAGACGTACGAGCAGCCGCTCCCCAACCTTGAAGCAGCGCCCGGGTTACCGCGCATCAAGCTCAACGAGGTCATTGGGAAGGTGGCGTACTTCTACGAGAAGCTTCGGAACAGCATTGAGTTCAACGAAGAGCACCTCCTCCGTCGGAATGCCATCGAGCGCATCTTGCGCCGCCGGTACTTAGTTGAGAACCGTGCCATGGTGAATGCGCGGCTGCTCATCCACGAGCTCATTCGCGGCCGTTACCTCCCGAACGACACCTTGCCCGAGACAATCGTCGAAGTGGTCCAGAATTACGTCGACCGGTACCTCTCCCTGCTCGACCACCTGCAGCTGAAGCGGACGAACCCCGAAGACCGGCGGCACATTCGATGGCTCTTGAGCGTGGCATCGGCCGACTTAGAAGAGCGTCTGGCGCCAAGCACCCGGCAGGATGCTCTGGTCGAGGTTATGTACGCTACTATCCGGAGCAGCCTGGTGTTGCCGGAGAACATTCCAGCCGGCCAAGAGCAGGATGTGCTCGTCTACCTCGCTATCCACCGTTCGCTCATCAAGAGCGACGACGCTGTTTTGCGGTACCACCTCTTCAAGTGGGCGTACCCGCAGTGGGAGCACCCGAACCACGCGGTGACCGAGCAGGTTCGCGAGAAGTTCCCCAAGCTCGTCGAATCTATTGAAGCGCGCATTAGCCACCCGCTCTCCGAACGCCTGCTCGTCATCTGCAGGCGGTACACCATCCCCTTCACCATCCTCGCCGATGTGGTTCGGGAGAAGGGCGGTGCCGAAGCGCGGCTTCTCCTGCAGCAACCCGCAGCGCTGCAGCAAGCAGTTGAGGATGCAATGAGAACCAAACTGAAGACCGCCAGGACGCGGCTCCGGCGGACGTCGGTACGCAGCATCATCTACATCTTCATCACCAAGATGATGTTGGCGTTGGCAATTGAGCTCCCGTACGAGATTTTCGTGCTCCGGGAACGCGCGCTCATGCCAATCTACATCAACAGCATCTTCCACCCCATCCTCATGTTCACCATTGCCCTGTCTGCCCGATTGCCCGGGAAAGAGAATACTGCACTCGTCGTACAAGCGGTGAATGAAATTGTACATCCCAGTGCGCCACGGAACATCTTCGGGGCACGGCTCCGCCCGCGGCCGCGCAGCAAAGTTCGGTCCTTCTTCTTCTACATCTTCTACTTTGCCACATTCGTCGTCACCTTCGGCGCAATTGTCTGGGGCTTGAGCGCGCTGCAGTTCAACTGGCTCTCCATTGTTGTGTTCATTTTCTTCCTCTCGGTCATTTCCCTGTTCGGGACGCGCGTCCGTGGTATTGCCCGCGAGCTCACGCTCCGGGATCGGCGGGAGAACCTCTTCCTGCTCCTCCTCTCCTCATTCTCTCTGCCCATCCTGCGCTTAGGCCAGTGGTTCAGCAAGAAGGTACCGAAGGTGAACTTCATCGTCTTCTTCCTGGACTTCGTCATTGAAGCGCCGTTCAAGATGTTCGTCGAAGCCGTGGACGAGTGGTTCAGCTTCCTCAAGGAGAAGCGCGAAGAAATATCCTGAAATTACGTTGAAAGATTTACCCAACGATGTTGTACTACAAGTACGCGTCTCTTGACGTAGAGCTGGTGTTTTGCTGGAACATTCTTCTATACTCACTCCACTTTCGTCATTAACCTCCATGCATATGCGCAGAGCAGCAATTGCGAGCGGGATAGGCGCTCTTGCCCTAGCAGCGTTCATTGGTTTCGTTCGCCCAGCGGCGGCCGCAACCACGGGTGTCACAGTGGTCACAGGGACCCTCACGGTGATGAGCGGGACCACCGTGCCTGCAGTTTTCACCGTTACGTCAGGCGCCACGACGTACACCGTGAACGTTAGCGCAACCACGAAGATTGTGCGGAAATTCAACGGGACATCGGACCTTGGAGAATTTACCATTGGCGATAGCATCCAGGTGACCGGCAAGCTCTCCAATGACGTAGCGAACACCATTGACGCAACGAAGATTAAAGACCTCTCTATCCAACGCATCGGCGGGACGTTCAAAGGTGCAGTTGTTGCGACTGCCTGCGGGAGCAGCTCCTTCACGTTCAAACCCGACGGTCGGGTGCAGCAGACGGTCAAGCTCACCGCGGCGACGAAAATTACCCGCGGGGGCACGAAAATTGCCTGTGCAGATCTCGTGGCCGGCGAGCGGACAAAGGTGATTGGCGTCTGGAATAAGACGAACAGTACTGTCGTTGCGGATCGCGTGGTCGTTGATATGAAGACCATTAGTGGCACGATTGCGAGCATTACGCCGAGCGACGGGACGCTCCCAGCAACCATCACCGTGACGGTGAAAGGCAAGAGCGACAAGGTGAAGGCGAGCGACTCAAGCTCGACGCCGACCACGACGTGGACGGTGAACGTCACCACTGCGACGAAGCTGTACCGCCACTACCTGAAGACCGCCACTATTGCAGAATTTCTGGTCGGCGACAAAGTGGAAGCCCGCGGCACGGTGAGCGCCGGGAACATTATGAACGCCAAGTACGTTCGCAATAGCTCGCTCACCATCAAGAACGGTGACTACCAAGGCACGGTGCTCTCCGTGAATGCGACGGCCAAGACGTTCGTCATCCGGGTGAACGGCAAGGTTGACGGCAAGAAGTTCAGCGATGTGACTGTAACCACGACGGACGCGACCAAGTACGTGGATGAGAACGGCATGCGTGCATTCACCGACCTCACTGTCGGTGAGCGCGTGAAAGTCCTCGGCTCGTACAACTCCAGCACGAAGAAGCTTGCAGCCACCCGCGTGTTCTTCAAGGAAGCGCAGGACATCGACGCAGAAGACGACGACTAACGAAATGTGCAAGGAATGAAACCAGTCCCGCACGCGCGGGGCTGGTTTTTTGCTACACTACAGCCATGGATGCTGTAACGAAAACCACACAGCAAGTGCAGGTGAGCGTGCTCCGTACCCACCTACCGCTCGCCCTCTTCGTCTTCGGTATTGTCCTCGTTGCCGTCGTTCTGGCAATCCCGGGGTTGCGCGATGTTGTCTTCACCATCGCCGAGAGCGGTCCACTCGGCGCGTTCGTCACGGGCATCCTGTACACGGTTGGCTTCACTGCGCCTCTCGCCACAGCCATGGTCGTCGATGCTGCACACACGACATCGCCTTGGGTTTTAGCGCTCCTTGGTGGGCTTGGCGCAATGCTCTACGACCTCCTCATCTTCGCTTTCATTCGACGGACAACGACCATTTCGTTCTTCGAGAAAGTCCGTGAGCGTTTCCTCGGCCGCCCTGCAATTACCTGGACGCTCGCTGGCATCGGCGCGTTCGTCATTGCTTCGCCGCTGCCGGATGAGCTCGGGAGTGGGCTGCTCGGCCTCTCCAACCTCCCTCAGAAGTACTTCGTGCCGCTCTCATTCCTCCTCAACGGATTGGGCATACTCACCATTGCCTTGCTTATTCGGTAGTTCGCAAGAAAACCGCCAGTCTCGTGGGACGGGCGGTTTAGCAATGAGCAGCACGTTGCGCTACGGGTTCTGGGCGAGGTATGTACTGAACGTCTCGTAGGTTACGTTGTACTTTTGGAGCAGCTGCGCTGGTATGCATAGGTTATGGCCAAGGATTGCCAGCAGCACACACGTCGTGTCAACAGCTGTTCGGCCGACGTTGGTCATTACTTCGCACGACTCGACCAGAATTTTCTTCGCTGGATTCGACAGTGGCGCGATCGTGCGATTGATCAGCGGACGCTGCACAATTATCTTGCAGCTCACGAGGTCGAGGCGGAGCCTCGCACGCCCTTCGAGCATGATGAGTGCCTCGAGTCTATCCCGCAGCTCCTGGAGGTTGACCCCTAGGGCGGTGAGGGCGCGTGTTGCCGGATCGTCTGGCCTGCTGGTAATGCCGAGCAGGAGGTGTGAGATGATCATCTCGTCGTTGGCGTACTGTACTGCACGCGCGTGTGCCTGCTGGATGATGTCGCGAACCACCTCGGTCATTGAGAACTCTACCAAACGATAGCATCTATATTGGGCATTTTCTCCGTTGATGCTGTGCAGGCCACGGTAGATGTCAACGTACAGAAGATCGAATGACGCAAGTATCTGAGCCGCAATGCTCTCCTCAACTTTGGCGAGGGCGAGCAAGAGGTGCTCGGTGCCGATGTTCTGCGTCTTCAAGGCGCGTGCTTCTTGCCCAGCGGTTTCGAGAACTTTCCTCGCTCGCGCCGTGAGCGGAAGATTCACTTCCTCTTGGCCTGTTGGCGCAAGCGCTACGTATATCTCGTCGATCGCTTGCTTGAGCGTTGCTGAATCGACCCCAGCGTTCTTGAGGATCGCCACGGCTTTGCTTTCCTCAAGGCACAGGATGCCGAGGAGTAGGTGCCCGGTGTCAATGTAATTACAACGCAAGCGATGCGCTGCATCATGGCCGAATTCAATCGCCCGCCTGCACTCTTCCGTAAACATTTCGTTCATACTCAATCCTTAGTGTTAGGTACATTTCCCTTTTCTGTTGTGGCACCATCCTAGTACTCACGTTTTTGCTTGTCAATTTTTAAAAGGAAAACCGCCAGAGAGTTCCTGGCGATTTTCTTGTGAGCATTCTCTTTTACCGTGGAATGATGCGTCAGGATAAAAGCCGCCAGCAACGTTGGCGGTCCTTGGCATTACTATTTAAGCTAAGAGAGTACTGATGACGCACTTCCCATGTCGTCGATTATTTAATTGACAGTGCATTTTTGTTGGTGTAAAGTCCCAGAACTATAAACAAAGAATAACGATTTTTTGACAATACAAGTAGAACCGAAAGGAGAGTTCTATGGCGGTTCATCGACTTGCCATTGGTTCCCAAAACCACCCAGAGGTGGTAACCATTTTCAATTTCGAAACTGAAGGCACGGTTACATTCGATATCCAAACTATCACGGATTATTTTATTGACCCGGTAGTAGAGTATCAGATGACCAACATGCCCGCTCGTTCATTCTTGGAAGTGATGTACCACAACGGGGTTATTGACCCGGCCCAAGGATCAATTCTGGAAGCATGCGCTTCCCTCGGTCTCCCGGTCGTGGCAGCAAAAGTATCAAAACGGTACTACGGTTCCGCACAGAACAATGTGTACTTCAATCGGATGGTACACATACAATTCACCAGCGAGCCGCAGCTCGAAACACTTCGACCGCGCGGTAACCGCAAAGGCATGCAACTATTTGACCTGACCGTCATGAGTGACGAAGAACTCGTTGCCCTTGGCAGTGGTACCCATGAACGGCGAAAAGGTTGCGACCTTTCTTTGCCGCTTGCAGCCATGAAAAAACTGCGGGAATTCCAGATGCGCGACAACTTGCCTTTCGTGACTGATGTGTATCTGGAAACGTTCGGCGCGCGGTGGTCAGACCACTGCAACCATAATAAGTGGACAGCTTTGGGTCTCTTCAAGAGACTTAAGGATGCGACAATGCGGATCAGGAATTCCAATCTTGTTTCGGCTTTTGTCGACAATGCCGGCGTCTGGAAGTTTTTCGACAAGCTCGTGATTGCCCTCAAGCTGGAAACACACTGCAGCCCCAGTCAGCAGGAGCCATACGGCGGTCAGCTGACCAAGCTCGGTGGGGTCATTCGTGATATTTTCTTCTGCGGCCTCGGATTCCGGGCCATCCTCAATCTTGAATTGACGGTGGTCGGTGAATTCGTCCGGAAGCGATATGCACAGCTTGAAGGTATTACCCTGACAGCCCGACGAATTGCTTTTGAAACCATCCGTGCCATCGCTGATTACGGCAACCCGATGGGCATCCCCATGGGCTTGGCCCGTATGTTGAGTCACCCGTCTTTCAGCGGCAAGGTGTTCGCGCTCGGCGGTACTATTGGCATCGGTCGTGAAGACTGCGCGCTGCAAGGTTCTCCTCAACGTGGTGACTGGATGCTCATGGTCGGCGGGCGCACCGGTAACGATGGACTTCATGGTGCCACGGTCAGCTCAGGAGCGATGACTACCGAGACGGACAGCGGCGACTCATGCCATGTCCAAATCGGCAATCCCTTCCCAGAGCAGAAGATGGGTGTGGCTAATGAAGAACTTCGCGACGCTGGTTGTGTGCGGCGCGGAAATGATTTTGGTGCTGCCGGAATTGTCTCGGCGCTCGGTGAAATGGGTGAGCATGCCGTGGGCGGAGGCGGTATTCTCATTAACCTTGCCCTCGTCCTGCTCAAATGTGCCGGCCTGGAAAACTGGCAGATCGGTCTGTCAGAAAGCCAGGAACGCGGCGGCTATATTATCATCCGCGATAAGCTGGATGATGCTATCGCCATCTTGCAACGGTATCAATTGGAGTTCGCCGTAGTCGGTGTTGTCACCGGCAATGGACGATTCCAAATGATCTACGATCCGGATGCGACGGAACTTGATGCTGACATGCCGCTCTCCGGAGAGGTGTGCTTGGACGTACCGTACAGCTACTTCGACGAATGCCCACTACCGCAGCTCGAGATCATTGAGCCGCCGGCTCGGACCGACGTCGTCACGTTCCCGGACATCACGCCCGAAAACGTGGAAGACATGGCTGCGCTGGTCACCGCCCATTTCGACGGCTGTAACCAGGCGTGGGCTACAACGCAGTACGATTCAACGGTCCAAGGACACAGCGTCCAGGGTCCGCTGTTCGGTCGCAATCATACCGTGACCTCACATCTGGCCGTCTGTCGTCCGGTATATGGGAAACCGTATGCCGTGACGGTCAGCCAGAGCTTCAACCCGTGGCAATCCGAGGTTGACCCTCGTCTGGCAGCGCGCAATGCAATGCTGGATGTGATCGTCACCCAGATCATCAGTGGTGTGAAGCGGACGGACATCTGCCTGGCGGATAATTTCTATACGCCCAGTGCGGATCCATACGCCTACTACTGGCTCAGGAAACAAGTGCAGGAAATCGCCGACCTGTCTGAGCTGACCGAAACGCCATTCATCAGCGGTAAGGACAGCTCGTCGGGAACGGGATTCGGCGTCAATGTCGTCCCTAGTGTTGTCATCACTGCTATGGGCAAGATGGCCGATTACCGGAAGCTGGTCCTCCACCAGTGGCAACGACCGAGCAGCGTATTACTCGCCGTTGGTCCACGCCACAGAACGCTGAGCGGCTCCATCCTTTCCTCGTCACTCGGGATAACCGGGACGACACTGGAAAGCATGCCTACGGAAGGAGTGCGCGAGTACCTCGATCGGCTCCACCAGCTAGCGGTGTCTGGTCAGGTACTTTCCGCAGTGCCGATCAATCGTGGAGGGATTATGCTCCGGCTGTTTGAAGGCATCATGGCGTCTGGACTTGGTGTGAATGTGCCAATCCTATCCCGCCAACTCTTTGCGGAAAGTTACGGAGCGGCCCTATTCGAAGTCCCGGGTGATGCTGTCGAAGGCATCGTCCACGATTTCGCAGACCTCAAGCCCTGGGCAGTGGGGCTCATCACCGACGTCCACGATTTCAAAGTCAGTGGGATACGCATGAACCTCGACCGGCTGGCCCAGGGCTGGAACACCACGTTCAAACAGGAGGTGGCGTGATGCGTAAGCGCGTATCAGTACTCTTCGCTCCCGGCACCAACTGCCAGTGGGAAACAATGGAGTTGTGGAACCTCGCAGGTGCTGAACCCCAGCTCGTCTTCCTGGACGACATCGTCTCGGCCCGAGCCAGTATTACTGACTGCGATATCTTCTTCGTTCCTGGCGGTTTTTCCTTCGGAGATCACATTAACACCGGGACAGTCGTTGCTATACTCTTACGGGACCACTTCCCGAAACTTATGGAAGCGGGTATCCCCGTGGGTGGTGAATGCAACGGGTTCCAGATCCTGATGCGGGCTGGCTTCTTCGGTCGTGAGGTGACGCTCACCGAAAATGATTCTGGCGTATTTTGCAGCCAACCGGTGTTGCACCGTGTGCAGCCCTCAAACTGCATCTGGACGTCAGGACTCGAAGGAAGGATTTTATCCTTTCCATCGGCGCATCATGGCGGCAAGCTGATCGGCAAAACCGACCGTCTGAACGTAGTGATGAACTATGAGTCAGCCTCGCCCAACGGTGGAGATGTCGCCGCTGTCTGTTCCAATAATGGCCGGGTCTTTGGCATCATGGACCATATGACACGACCATACGATAACCCGGACGGGCAACTCATTTTTCGGAATTCTTTAGCCGCAGTGTAACAGTAACACTCGGGCACTGCGAGCAGCACAAAAAGGAAACACGTTCTTTACAAAACTCCGGATCACAGTATTCGGAGTTTTTTTGTTGTCCTGTGCGTTGGATTCACATGAAAAGCATTAACTACCTGTAACAAACGCAATAGCAAAAGCTGCCCAAGTTCTCTGGGCAGCTTGCTCTACGCTGTCTTCGCTACTACCGTGGGATGATGCGCGCCACGCTCTCCCCGAGCACGCGACCGGTGCTCACCGTCGTGCGCTTGATGGTGGTGCGGCCATCAGCATTGGTGTAGGTGAGGTTGTAGGTGCCGTTCTTCACCGATTTCGTAGCGAAGGTGAGGCGGGCAACCTTTGCACTCCGCACCTCCACCTTCTTCGCTTTCACGTTCCCAAGCTTCGCGCTCGCCGGACCTTTGAGGTTGCTGCCGCTCACCTCGATGACCAGGTTCGTGGCGTTGCGGCTAGCGAGCTTGCTGGCCGTGAGCTTGGGTGTGGTTCGTGCCGTTCCCGTCACCGAGAACTTGGAGAGGTGCGTGGTGGTCATGGTCGCCGTGTTCTTGGTGGTGTTCACCAAGCCGGCCGCACCGTCGGTGGACCACGTCTCGGTCTGCGGATCCCAGTACTTGGTGGCTAAGCCCTTCTCCCGCAAGCCGTTGTTCACCACGGTGCTCTCTTTGTATGGGAGCGTAATGGTGGCTGGAGCATTTAATGCTTTTACCTCGCGGCCTGTGGCGTCGAACGCGCTTACCTCGTAGGCAAGCGATGCAGGCCGATCGAGCGTGGTTGGGTCAATGTCAATGGTCGGCGTCACCGTAACCTCCACCGTACCAGTAATATCGAGGGCGAACGGCGGCAACGTTACGTTGGTACCATCGGGCAAACTGACGTTCAAGCTGTCATCCGCATTGCCCGTCTTAGTTACTGGGCCGGGTACGGCCAAGCCGGTATCTCTCACCGTTAAGTTTTTTGCGGTCGTACCCGCCTTGGGTGTAATTTCCGCGGCGTCGCTCGAAACAAGCCGCTGCCCTTTCAGGTCGGTGGCGACGATCGTCCACTTCTCATTCTTATTGAGGTTGAGCGTGTAGTTCCCCGAGCCGTTCACGGCAGCCGTTGCTTGAGCACCATCGGTTGAGTACGCCGTTACGGTCCCGCCACCTTCAGCTTTGCCGTTGAGCAACACCTTGCCCTTCACCACCGCGTTGCTTGCCTCGAAGGTAAGGTTCACCGTTGTCGTGGAGCCACCACTCACTTTCACCGCTTTGCCATCGGGTGGCAGCTGCGTGTCGGCGACTGCTGGGGTTTCGCCAACGGTTACCAGGTACGTGCCGTTCGGCACTTTCGTGGTGTACACCCCATTCACGTCCGTCTCGACCGTCTCGGTTACAATGTCGTTTGGGTTCGTGGAGGCGTTGCTCTCTAACGTTGGGCGATTATCAATGGTCACCTTCGCGCTGGCCACCGGGGTGCCGCTGGCATCTTTCACGGTGCCGGTAATGGTGTTCGTTCCCAGGCGAACGGTGAGGTTACGGGTCAAGGTTTGGCCTGCCTTTATGGTCACGCTGGTCTGGGCGGACGGGCGGTTGAGTAGGTCAGTCGTGTCCTCAGGGTCTTCAATGTCGTAGTCGAAGAGCCACGTTCCGGCAGCGAGCGGCAAGTTATACGTTCCATCCGTCGCCACTGTCGTGCTGGCGAAGTTTCCGCTGGCGTCTACGGCCACAACCTGCAGGTCTGAGCCGGCATTCGTTACTGCGGTTCCGTTCGGTAAGCGGAGCGTGCCTTTGAGTGTGGCGTCGTACGCGCGTAGCCTCAGGTCTGTCGTGACGTTCGGTCCAGCGGTTACCTGCTTCTCGCTGCCACCGGCAAAGTCAGTGCCCGGGGCGGCTTGGGTGCCGACGACTACCTTGCTGCCGGTAATTTCCTTGGAGGCGTACTTGAGCGTGAAATTTCCGTCTACGACGGGCGCACTCACCCGCGCGGCACTGGAGAGGGTGCGGACGTAGACGCTGCCGACGAAATCCGTGACCACCGCGCCGCTACTATTTAGGACGCGACCAGAAATGGTTCGGTCAAGGTCTTTGACTTGCAGGTTGAGCCCACTCACTGTTTGGCCATTTGCCACTATAGCTGTTACTGGTGAAACGAGTGTGTGTGACATGTCGAGCGTATCGAGCCCCAGCACCCACGTGCCTGCACCAACCATGAGATCGAAATTCCCGCTCGGATCGGTGTTTCCGCTCGGCCGCTCTTGCCCGCCTTCCCGTATTGCCTGAATGTGTACATTCGGCAGAGCCTGACCACTGGTGTTCGTTACCTTCCCCTTGAGGTGCGCGCCGTCAGTTGACGCCTGCACTGTACCGAGGTCGACATTGCCGTTCTCGGTCATGACAAAGGTCGTTGCCGCCGGGTCGAACGACTTGCCGTTAAGGTCGCTGTGGAATGCGGAGATGGTGTAGATGCCTGGCGTGAGGTATACGCTCAAGCCTGAGTCAGTTTGTCGGACTTTCCGAATCGTACCAACCCCATCGGCGCGACGGAAGCTAATGTCTGCCACGAAGTTGCTGGTGGTGAGCTTGCTACCATCGCTGTTCAACAGGATGACGCTCACTTTCCCGGTTGCCCGAGTGACCACGAAGTCCAGTGTTTGAGTTTGGGCCGTAGCGTCACTCGTAAAATCGACGCGAGTAGGTGCGACTTCGGAAATCCAGTTCGCCGTGTACTCCGAGAGGTTCACCGCCGGTTGGACGAACCAGGTGCCACCAACGACTGTTGCGGAGTACGCCCCACTGGCATTCGTCCGTGCGCTTACTCGATTCGCACCAGAGATGTTGTACGGGTCCATGTTCACATCTGCATCGGTAACCAGATTCCCTAGGTTGTCACGAATTGTCCCGGTGATGGTTTTCGCGGTTTGGATGAACTGGAAGTTCACACCGCTCTGCGAGACGCCAGCATAGGTGAAGTTGTTTTGGCTCGTACCGAATTTGTTATACCCATCAACGTTCCGAGGTTCGACGACGTAGATGGTGCCACTCACGAGGTCGGTATCGAAGTGGTAGGTGCCATCTGCCGCAGTGATCGTACTCGTTGTGAAGTTGCCGTCTGGTGTGTGGAGCTCCATGGTCACTCCTGACATTGCTGCACCAGCCGTGGTGGTTACTGTCCCCGTCACGACATTGACGACTGCGCGCGCAGGCTGGATGATGCCGGGGAAAGATAAGAGCAGCGCGGCAACCAAGAGGCTAGCCGTGCCGCGGAGAGAACGCCTGAGCGTGCGGGTACGCATACGCATTTGGGTTAGTGTGGATGTACCCGAGGAGTATACCACGAGACTACCCAGCGCTACTTCTTTGCTCAAAGAAGTAGCGCTGGGTATACTGCTGCTATGCATAGGAGGAAAGGCACCACGCTCATCGAAGCGCTCGTGACGACGGCAATTGTCGGCATCGCGGCTATTGTGTTGAGCGGCGCCCTCCTCAACATTCGTCTGAACCGTACGACCCGTCTCGAAGCAGCGGCTGGTTTCCTTGCCCAAGCGGGTATCGAAGGCGTGCGCGCCCTCCCGTTCAGCAAACTGGCAGACCAAACCGATGGCCCCTTCCGGAACGTGCTCTTCCAGAATGGGAGTTGGGAAGTTGCTGCAACCGCGGGCGCGCCGTCAGGATCCAACGTTGTGAACCTTGGTGCGAGCAGCGGGACAGGGCTGACGGGCTTGGCTATCGTTCCCGTAGGCTCTGGGGTCCGCGATGGGACAGTTTCCGCCTCCCTGAAGGTGCCTGCCGGCAGCCCACCAGGTTGGCAGGTTGGCTTCCTCTTCCGCGCCGAAGACCGGGAGCATGCGTACGTCGCTTGGCTCTCGAGCACCCAGGTGAAGGTGCAGAAAATCGTTGGCGCGAGCGCAGCCGATCTCTTCAGCCAGAACGCGCCCTACGCCGTGAACACGTGGTACACCTTGAGTGTCACGTTCACTGGTTCCAACATCGATATCCGCGTGAATGGCGTGCTTCTCAATCCAACTCCTTTCGTCGATAGTACCTACACCGGTGGGAGCGTTGCGCTGGTGGCGTACAGTGGCACCGGCGTTAGTGCCGACGACGTGGAGGTTACCCAGTCCGGGACAGAAACGTGGAACTTCGATACCGCAGAAACTCCCGGCCAAGCGCCGCTCGGCTGGGAACGCTTCGGCATTGCTGACCTGCCCAGTGGGCAGGCATTCCTCACCGTTGCCGATGCGCAGGTTGGACAGGCAGATCTGAAGCGCGTGACCGCGCGGGTGCAGTGGACGATTGATGGGAAGACCTTCCAGCGCACCGCAGAGACGCTCGTGGGGAAAGGAGGCGTGGGCCAATGAAACGTCGCGGCACTACGCTCGTTGAGCTCCTCGTCACCATGTCCGTGCTCGCGGTCGTTGGTTTCCTCATGGTCACTATGTACTTCACGACCGAGCGGGTGCGCCAAGGCGAATCATTGGGGAGTTTCGTGCAAACCGAGAACATCTTCGGCCAGCAGCGCATTCGGGATGCGTTGAGCGATGGCGCAAGCATTGCGCAGACCGTCACGATTGACGGGACGGTCTACACCACTGGACCGAAGACGCTCGTCTTCCGCGTGCCGAGCGTGAATGCCAGCGGTGACATTATTGCGAATACCTGGGACACCAGCGTCATTACCCTGGAGGGCGTTGCACCGGCGGCAAGAATTACCCTGCACGTGCAGCCAGATGCCGCGAGCAGTCGGCCACCCGCGACGACTAACCTCGCATCGAGCGTCGATGACCTTCGCATTCGGTACGAGAGTATCAGTAACACCTCGAGTACCAAGGTGAGCGTTACCATTCGGACGTTGAAGACCGTCAATAGCAGCTCGCGTCGTTTCACCACCGATACAGCAACAATCCTCCGTAATTCTTAAACCATGCGCACGCAATCGCCCGCCGGGCAAACGCTCATCCTCACCGTCCTCTTGCTCTCGCTCTCCGTGGCTGGCGCGTTGGCGCTCGTCTCATCGCTCCTCGTCGACCGACAAGCAGCGACGACGCTCTACGCCCGTAGCATTGCCCGTGATGCCGCGGACGCTGGCATCGATCGGGCAATTTGGTGCTTGAACCATGGTTCACTCTGTGCCCAACCGTACGTCGGCGAAACGAGCACCCTGGTGAATGCCGAGTTCGAGACGACAATTAGCACACCGTCGAGCACGACGCGGGTTGTCGAGAGCACTGGCTACGTGCCGAGTAAGGCGAATCCAAGGGTTACGAAGATTGCGCGTGTTGTACTGACGATTGATAGTGCCGACGTCTCTTTCAACTACGGTTTGCAAGCCGGGGTTGGCGGCTTGGACATGAAGAACAATAATAAGATAAACGGGAACGTCTTCTCAGCCGGGCCAGTAACTGGCGCCAAGAGCGCGGTCACCGGTGACGTAGTGCTGACGGTTGGGGCACCGACAATCGACGCAACGTCTGACCCGAGCGTCAATCCACTCAGCACCGTGTCTTTTGGCACGAATGGGACCACGAATGATTTCGTCGCCCAGAGTTTTATTCCAACAGTGACCGATAAAGTGCATAGTATTGATCTGAAAATAGCCAAGCACAATACCCCCGCATCAACGCTAACGGTATTCATCTACACTGACAGCAGTGGCAATCCGGGGACAAATGTATCCGGTAGTGGACAGATGGTCACCGTTGGCGTCCCGGCGGACGCGCCGGCGGGTTGGGAGAATGGCTGGACAACGCAAACGTTCACCCCCTCTTCGAATCCGGTGCTCGCCGCAGGTCAGACGTACTGGCTCGTCATTCGAACGAGCAGCACGAATGCATCGAATTACTGGGTCGCGGCTCGCGATACTGACAGCACCAGCTACCCCGACGGGCAAGCCAAGCTCGATGGCGACACGACGGGCATGCCGAATGCGTGCGCTGGCCCGGGGTGCGATATTGCTTTCCGCGTACAGCTTGGTGGCGTGGCGAATGTGCTCAACATGAATTGCACGGGGGCACTGTGCATCGATGGCACGTACGCCATTGGGGGGAACGCATATGCTGAAACAATTAACTCCACGAACATCAAGCAGCACGTCTGCTACAAGAACGTCCTCGGCACGGTTCAGGCTGGGAAAGGAACAGAAACGTGCACATCTTCGTCCACGGCACCTGTCCCATGCGATAGTGACAATGCTGCGTACAACGTAGGCCCGTACTGTCACTACAATAATCCAACGTTCGACCCGGTTGGTTTCCCCTTGACGAGCGCCCAGATTCTGCAGATGGAAGCAGTTGCAGCTTCCGGTGGCGAAGTCGATTGCACTGCTGGCTGCACCATTTCTTCTGGCAACTTTGGTCCGAAGAAGTACAATGGCAACGTGACCGTAGACGGCAACGTGACGCTCACTGGCACCGTTTGGGTGAAAGGTAACCTAACTATGACGAGTACTATCACGCTCTCGAATGCCTACGGTACTGACAGCGGCACAATTATTGCTGATAATCCCGACAATCCGGTGAGTAGCGGCAGGATTATCGTTGGCAACGGCGGGAATGCGCTCGGCAACACGAATCCCGATACCTACATCATGCTGCTCTCCATGAGCAAGTTGCTAACCGATGATAATGGCGCGGTTGACGTCTCGAATAATCTCACCGCTGGCGTGGTGTACGGTGCGAACGGATCCGTGGTCCTGAAGAACAGCGCCGACCTGAAAGAGGTTACTGGCCAGCGCATTGTGCTGCAGAATGATTCCGATGTTACGTATGAAACCGGCTTAGCGAGCGTCGTGTTCACTTCGGGGCCGGGTGCTTCCTGGATTATTCGCCCGGGGAGCTACCAGACGCTCTAGTAGACGGAAGCGACCTTCCACGGTAGAGTACGGATACTATGCAAATTCGTAAACTCATTATCATTGGTTCTGGTCCAGCAGGTTTGAGCGCTGCGCTCTACGCCAGCCGGGCCGAAATGCAGCCGCTCGTTGTTGCCGGCAGTAAACCCGGTGGGCAGCTCATGGATACCACAGAGATTGAGAATTTCCCTGGCGTGCCTTCCATGCTGGGGCCAGAGCTCATGCAGGTCATGCGCAGCCAAGCCGAAAAGTTCGGCACGCAGTTCATCGATGGTGATGCCACGAAAGTTGATTTTAGCCAACGACCGTTCACCGTGTGGATTGGCGACCGGCAGGAGCAAGCCCAGAGCATCATCATCGCAACTGGCGCGACCGCGCGCTGGCTGAATATCCCCAGCGAGCAGAAGCTCCGCGGCCATGGCGTTTCGGCCTGCGCCACGTGCGATGGCTTCTTCTTCAAAGGGAAGAACGTTGCCGTCGTCGGCGGCGGCGATTCGGCTATGGAAGAGGCAACCTTCCTGACGAAGTTCGCGAATCACGTCACCATCCTCCACCGGAAAGACACCTTCAGCGCGAGCAAGATTATGCAGAAACGCGCTCTGGATAATCCGAAGATTTCCGTACGGTGGAATACTGAAGTTGTAGAAGTTCTCGGTGATGACAAGGTGACCGCCCTCCGTGTGAAAGATACCCAGTCCGGAACTACCGAAGACGTACCCATGGATGGCTTATTCCTGGCCATTGGGCACATGCCGGCGACGAGCATCTTTGCAGGTCAGGTGGAGACTGGGAAAGGTGGGTACGTTGTCGTTACCAATTATACCCACACGTCCGTGCCAGGCGTCTTTGCTGCCGGCGACGTGCAAGACCCGCGCTACCGCCAAGCCTCTGTGGCCGCGGGCTGGGGCGTCATGGCGATGCTGGATGCCGAGAAGTTCCTGGCTGCCTCGGAAGACTAAGTAACTGCACAAAATGAAAACGCACCGTTGGCATTCGGTGCGTTTTTTTATGAACGATGTTGCGAACTATATTCCCCAGATGAAGTACGTGCTGCCCCAGCTGTACCCACCGCCGAAGGCAATCTGGAATACCCGAGTACCGGGTTTGATGATGCCGAGTTGGCGCGCTTCGTAGACGCAGAGGGCTGTTGCGGGCGACGTCGGGTTGCCGAAGTGGTCGATGTTGTCGTACCAGATGATCGTGTGGGTTTTTGGTACTGTACTCTTTCCGATTGGTACGCCTTCTGGACAATCCAGCGTTGCCATGCGGAACTCCACGTGCGGGTACTGTTTGGCAAGCCGCTTCACAACCGCTTCGCTCATTCGTTTGTTCGCCTGGTGCGGCGTGAAAACATCGATGTCTTCGATAGTGATACCGAAGAACTCGAGCGCGTCGGGAACGAGTCGGTCATTCACCAGCGGGACGATGTCCTCGTAGACGGAGCGGCCATCCATGAACATGAGGTGGTCATCACGTCGTGGATCCAAGTGCTCGGCTAGGAGCGGCACGGCCGATCCGCCCGCGAGCGTCTTAATGCGGTTTTCGTTTACTCCGTCGATGCCGCCATCGCCGCCCATGAATACTGGCGGGCTGTTGAACCATGAGAGTCCGAGTGTACACGCTTCGAGCGCGTACGCTGCGCCTGCATCGCCGAGAATAGCGAATGGTGAATTCGCACGGTGGTGTCGGCCCGTCGTGCGGGTCATCAGATCGGCGAGCGCAACGATGCCTCGCTTGCACGCGCCACTCTGGATGAGGGCGACGCCGACGCTGAGGGCCGCCATCGGGGTGGTACAGGCGAAGGAGACGTCCATCGTCACGCACCCGCGGAGCTGAGTCCCGTGTCGGTACGGTGGGAAGTGCATCTTCCGCAAGGCAACGACAGACGTTGGTGGGGTCTGCGTGTGGTCTGGCGAGACCGTTCCGAGGATGAAGAACTCGGGGTACTCCAGCCCATCGCCGTACGCGTCAGTCCACGCTTCATGGGCTGCACGTGCGGCGTAGTCACTCGTCGTTTCTCCGGGTTCCGCGAATCGACGCTCACGGATGCCAGTTCTCGTCAGAATCCACTCGTCGTTCGTTTCGTAAGCGGTTTGCTCTTCAGGGGTGAGCACGATACCAGCATTGAGCACGCGCTGGCGTTCTTCCAAGTACATTCTAGCAATGTCATCGTTCGTGACAATCGTTGGTGGGAGGGCTATGCCCAAACCCGCTATGCGAATACCTTGCATAGGCTACTCCTTTTCAAAGAGGTTTGTGTTTTCTTTGCCCCAACCCTACCGCCTCGACCTTCGGGCGTCAACTTGCTAGGCTACGGTTATGCAAAAAAAACTTCTCGCAATCCTCATCCTCGCGCTTGCTGGCATTGGCGTATCTGCGTACGCGCTCCACCTGCACTACACTGTGGATCCCTCTTCGTTCTGCAACTTCAACGATACGCTCAATTGCGACGTGGTGAATAAGAGCTGGGCCAGCGAAATCGCCGGCGTGCCCGTGGCGCTCGTCGGTATTGTTGGTTACAGCCTCCTCGCTGTTGGCAGCATCTGGTTACTGGTGACGCAAAAACTCCGTCAGCTCACCTGGGGGGCCATGGCCCTGGCGAGCATTGGCGCCTTGGGCTTCGCGCTCTTCCTTACCGGTGTCGAAGCCTTCAGCCTCCGCGCGTACTGCATCGTGTGCCTCGCCTCTCAGGCAATCATCCTCGCCTTGGCGTGGTTGGTCTGGTCTATTCCCGAAGCGCGTCAGGGTTTACGCTCCTGGTTTTTTTCTTCAGCTTCTTGAACGTTGAGCTTGGCTAGGCGCATTGTCATCCAGACCACGACGATCGTTACAATGACAGCGTAGGCGAACTTTGCTGCTAGGCCGTTTGCTTCGCCAAAAATTTTTACGAACAAGGCCTTCACCGCTTCGTTCCAAGCCAGTGCGGCAATGAGCCCTATCGCGCCTGTCAGGAGGGTAATAATTTGCGCACGCACCTGCGTTGTGAGTTTTGCCATGAAGAGAGTTTAGCATAGACGAGAAAGTTGACGAATAGTAAAAAAAGTGCTACACTAAGAGCAGGTAAAAAATAAACAAATATGAAAAAAATCGCTTCCACGTTCCCGCAAGGGCAGATTAGCTTGCTCATGTTGGGCCAAACCATGTACTACGCAAAATCTTCACCTACCCTGGGGCGCCGTATCGTCCAGAGTTTTTCTCATCTCTTCACCCGCCGACCGAAGCTCGCCTCGCTTGATGCGAGTCGTAGCGGGCATCGGTGGTAACTCCCTGCAGGAGGGCTCACGCGTATGATTAAGATCGACGACCTCTTCAAGATTGCAGTCGACAAGCGCGCTTCGGACGTGCACATTGTCGCGAATAAACCGCCGATTCTGCGCATCGACGGTGAGCTCATTGAGGTGGATGGTATGGCACCGCTCTCCTCGAAGGATACGCAAGCGCTCGTCTTCTCCATCCTCAACGACCGGCAGAAGCAGAGCTACATCACCGATCGTGAGCTCGACATGTCCTACGAGATTACCTCTGGTTTTCGGTTCCGCGTGAACTGCCACTGGGAGCGGAACAACGCCGGGCTCGTCGCGCGCATCATTTCCCAGCAAATTCCAACCATGGAAGACCTGCTCATCCCGCAGGTGGTGTACGACCTGCTCCGCTTGAAGCAGGGACTCATCCTCGTCACTGGCCCAACCGGTTGCGGCAAGTCTACGACGTTGGCCGCCATGATCAACTTCATCAACAACGAACGGTCGGCACACATCATCACGCTGGAGGATCCGATTGAATTCCTGTACGAATCGAAGAAGTCCATCATCAAGCAACGTCAGCTCGGTACAGACATGAACACCTTCGGTGATGCCCTCAAGCACGTGCTGCGTCAAGACCCGAACGTCATCATGGTTGGGGAAATGCGCGACCTCGAGACAATCGCCGCAACGATAACCCTAGCGGAAACCGGGCACTTGGTGCTGGCCACCCTGCACACCTTCAACGCCGCTCAGACCGTGGACCGCATCATTGACGTGTTCCCGCCGTACCAGCAAGACCAGGTCCGCATCCAGCTATCGCTCTTCCTCAAAGGCATTATCTCTCAGCAGCTACTCCCGCGTGTCAATGGTGGGCGCATCTCCTCCCGCGAAATCCTCATCAACACGCCGGCAATCTCTAACCTCATCCGCGAGAACAAGATTGCGCAAATAAAGACCGTGCTCCAGACCTCGGCTGATGACGGCATGATCACCATGGATCAAGACCTGAAGCGGCTGTACGACACGCACGAAATTACCGAGGAAATTGCAAAGACGTACATGCTGAACCCCGAGACGTTGAAAGAGTAGAGAAAACGTTTGGGAAATTCATAGACCGCCGCCCAGCCAGGGTGGTGGTTTTGTATTTTCCCAGCTCACTGCTGCCCTTCGAATCCCTACGGGGTCCCCGCAACTGTGGCGCGCAACGAAGTGAGCACGCAGTTGTGGGGTCAAGCGAGGATGCTCGCTGAGGCCGGAGCGGGAGACGCGAAAGCGACTTACGCGCAGGTCGACGCGAGCAACGAGCTGGTGCGCCCAGAGGGAGTCGCGTCCTGGGCAGCGCCGAACATTGCGCTCGCTCATGTTCGGCGGCGCTCCCGCTTCGCCGAAGCTCGCGGTCACTGCTGCCCTTCGACTCCCACCCAAACAGAAATTTCCGTGCCACTGAACGTGCCACAGAAATTTCTGGTGCGCCCAGAGGGAGTCGAACCCCCAACCCCATGGTCCGAAGCCATGTACTCTATCCATTGAGCTATGGGCGCGTGCGAGAAACGTAGCATGCAGTGTAGTGCGTCGCAATAGTAATGTTCCCCTTCGTAGTGAGCAATTGATGTGTTCATTCAATCCTGAGGCCCTTGCATCGATTGTGAGATGCCTTTACAATCCTAACGCGTACGGGAGCATAGCTCAGTTGGTAGAGCAGATCCCTCTTAAGGATATGGTCGGGGGTTCGAATCCCTCTGCTCCCACCAAAGTCTACGAAAACAACATTCATTACGAGCGTAGCTATGCCTCGTAGTGTTTGTTGTTGGGGATTCGAACGGGTGCGACCTATCGGAAGCACCCCGGCCCCGTAGGGGCGAATCCCTCTGCTCCCACCAAAAAACGCCCAGAATTTCTCCGGGTGTTTTTTGTAGATTAGAAATTACTGCTGTTTCTTCAACGCATCCTTCAGCGACTTGCCAGCCTTGAACTTCGGTACGCGCACTGCGGCAATCTGGATCTTCTCGGTTGGTCTCTGCGGGTTCACACCGGTGCGGGCCGAGCGTTCCTTGGCCATGAATGTCCCGAAACCTGTCAGCGTGACTTCCATACCGGCTTTGATGGTGTCTGTGACTGTATCCTCGAAGCCCTGGAGGACATCCTCCACTTGCTTCTTGTTCAGGCCGGTCTTCGTGGCGAGAACGTCAATGAGTTCGGCTTTATTCATGCGTGCCACCCCCTTCCATCAAATGCGAATGCTCGCACTTCCACCCACCGTCGTCCCTACGGGACTATGGTGGGTGTCCACCGTAGCCTCTGGCGAAGGTGGACTGCTTGCAATTCCATTATACAGCAACTTCGCGATCGATGCGCGAAATGGTTCGGGCATGGCCCGTTCCGTCAATGTCGAGCAGAATGGCATTGAAAACAGCCGGTCCGTGCTCGGCAATGGCGTGGGTTTTCTTCTCGCCCGAGAGGAAGCGAGGCATAATTGCCTCCCGATCCACGCCGATGATACCGTCGCGCAGGCCGCACATGCCAGCGTCCGTCACGTAAGCGGTGCCATTCGGCAGGATGCGAGCATCTGCCGTGGGGACGTGGGTATGCGTGCCAATGACCGCACTCACCCGACCGTCCAGGTGCCAGCCTATCGCTACTTTCTCGCTGGTCGCTTCAGCATGCATGTCGAGAATGGTAATGCCTGTTTTCGCGGTGAGGAGTTCATCAGCCGTTTTAAATGGCGATGCAATGTCTTCATCCATGAAAGCTTGCCCAACGAGGTTGAGCACGCGAACTTTCTGCTCGCCAATGGTAACCGTCACGTCGCCAGACCCGGGGAGGTCTGCGTAGTTCGCCGGGCGAATGAGTTTGGTGTCTGGTTCTGCCAAGAGCTGCCGAGCATCATCTTTGCTCACCGTGTGGTTTCCGCCGGTGCCCACGTCCACGCCGGCCCGCTGCATCTCGGCCCACGTCTTCTGCGTCACGCCTTTGCCGTGCGCAACGTTCTCCACGTTCGCAATGACTAGGTCAATCGCGAGCTCCTTCCGAAGCGATGGCAAAACCTGGGTCACGCTCGCGCGCCCAGGTTTGCCGACAATATCGCCGATGAAGAGAATCTTCACAGTACTTAGCGGGCGTACTCGATGATACGCTTCTCGCGGATGACGGTGACTTTAATTTCGCCCGGGTACTGCAGCTCTTTCTCGATGCTGTTCGCCACTTCACGTGCGAGCTTCACGGCAGCGTAGTCATCAATTTTCTCTGGCTTCACGAACACGCGGATCTCGCGCCCGGCCTGGATGGCGTACGCTTTCTCCACGCCCTCGAAGCTCGCGGCCAGCTTCTCCAACTCTTCCAAGCGCTGGATGTACTGCTCGATGCTGTCCTTACGCGCGCCTGGGCGGGAGCCGGAAATAGCATCCGCAGCCTTCACGATGGAACCTTCTAGGGTCTTCGGCTGGTCTTCGTGGTGGGAGATGCACTGGTAGGCAATTTCCTCCGGCATCTTGAACTTGCGGCGCAAGATGTCGTAGCCAATCTCCGGGTGCGTGCCCTGGATGTCGTGGTCGAGCGCTTTACCAATGTCGTGGAGCAGGCCGCCCTTCTTGCACACGCTCACGTTGGCGCCGAGCTCTTCGGCCAGCAACCCGGCGAGCGTCGCAACTTCAACAGAGTGACGGAGCACGTTCTGACCGTAGCTGGTGCGGTACTTCAAACGGCCAAGGAGCTGCAAGAGCTTGGGGTCCATGCCAGCAACGCCAACTTCGTAGGCCGCTTCCTCACCGGCCTTCTTCATGTCCTGGGCGATTTCTTTCTTCGCCTGTTCCACCGTGTCTTCGATGCGTCCGGGGTGGATGCGACCGTCGGCCATGAGTCGGTCTAAGGTGCGCTTGGCCACTTGGCGGCGGACGGGAGAGAAGCCAGAGACGACAATTGATTCTGGCGTCTCATCGACGATGATTTCCACGCCAGTCATCAGCTCCAGGGCTTTAATGTTTCGGCCTTCCTTGCCAATGATGCGGCCCTTCATTTCTTCGTTCGGCAGGTTCACAATCGTCGTGGTTGTCTCGGCGGTGTGCGGGCTGGCAACGCGCTGGATGGCTAAGCCAATCAGGTTCTTCGCTTGCTTGTCGATCTCGTCTGCAGACTCCTCTTGGAACTTCCGGATGCGGTCGGTGAGCTCGTCCTTCATATCCCGCTCCGTGGCTTCCATGAGCACACGCTTCGCCTCCTCTTTCGTGAGGGCGGCAATCTTCTCCAGCTTGGCAACCTGCTGTTCACGGATTTGCTCTAATTCCTTTCGGACGTTCTCCAGGCGATTCTCTTTCTCCTGGACTTGTTGCTGGCTCTTCTCTATCTGTAGGAGCTTGGTGTCAAATTGGCTTTCGCGCTGCTCCAAACGAGACTGCTGGTGCTGCAGCTCTTTGCGGCGCTCGTTCTCTTCGCGCTTCGCATCATCAATAACCTTCAAGGCTTTCTCCTTTGCCTTGAAGAGGAATTCTTGTTCTTGCTTCTTCGCTTCTTCCAGCGCCTTCTGCAGCTTCGCTTCGGCGCCTTCAACCTGCTTGCCGGCCCAAACTTTACGGGCGAAGTACCCTACGAGCATCCCGCCGAACGTTCCGACGGGTAAGAAGCCTAACCAAAACCAAATTGATAGACTGGAGTCTAGAGCGTCCATAGATTGTTGAGGAATTTACCATGTGAGTGAGTTGCTACCGCGGGAAAACCGCAGAAAACGTAGCTTTGTGACTCTACCACAGTCACTTTTGAACCGCAACGGTAGCGTTGACTTCCTTAGAATTTCGGCGTATACCAAGAGAACCCTTACAGTTCCATCCAGCTTCTCAACCTTCACCCTCCCTCCATACTAAATCCCAACTATGTACCTCGTCCCAACAGTCATCGAAAAGTCGAACTTCGGCGAACGCGCCTACGACATCTACTCGCGTTTGCTCAAGGACCGCATCATTTTTTTGGGTGATGCAATTGACGATGGGATTGCGAACACCGTCATTGCGCAGCTCCTCCTGCTCGAAAGCCAGGATCGCGAGAAGGACATCAAGCTCTACATCAACTCTCCGGGTGGCGCGGTTACCTCGGGCATGGCAATCTACGACACCATGCAGTACGTGAAGCCAGACGTGAGCACGATCTGCGTGGGCATGGCTGCCAGCATGGCGGCCGTCCTCCTTGCCGGCGGCAAGAAGGGCAAGCGCCTAGCGCTGCCGAACGCCGAGATCCTCATCCACCAGGTTATGGGTGGCACCGAAGGTCAGGCGTCAGATATCAAGATCCGCGCCGAGCACATTTTGAAGATCAAGGATCGGCTCAACATCATTTTAGCCAAGCACACCGGCCAGAGCCTGAAAACCATTGAGAACGACACCGACCGCGACAACTTCATGACCGCCGAAGAGTCCCGCAAGTACGGTATCGTAGACAAGATCATCACGAAGACGGTGTAGGTTACTACGCCTCCCCTCCTCGATTGAGGAGGGGGCCGTAGGCGGTGCGACCCATCGGGAGCACCCGGAGTCCCGTACTCGGGACGGGGTGGTAATTACGTTGTCATGCCGGAGAGCACCCGTCCCCTTCGACAAGCGAAGCACGTCGGGCGGGCATCCGGCATCTTGCGGTTGTTCGGGTGAACGACCTGGTGGTTTTCAGGTTAGTGGTGTTCCATCACGTTTTACCACCCTTTCTTGCGCACCCAAGAAAGGGTGATTCCAGTCGCTCCCGATGGGTCGCGCCGCCTTCGGCCCCAAAGAAGGGTGGCCCGGCCTCCGCAGCCGAAGCTGCTTCGGCGGAGCGGGGCCAGGGGCCTTCCATTCGCACACTGGGAGCAGGACTTTCTTTGTATTGGATGAGCTCAGGGAAGCCCCCTGCACCCGAATGCTAAATGCACAGTCACTTTTCCCTTAGAGAAAAAATGCAAGATACATTAGAAGTCCGGGGGTTTGGGGGCGAAACCGCGACTCAAGTACAAACGATTGAAGTCCTCCTACATTGATAGCATGTGGAGCCCCCAACGGTCTTTTGGGCCACCTTTTCTGACGCCAGAAAAGGTGGATGACCGTGATTCAACAACCAGAACCGTACGACCGTTAGGTCGTTCACCTGGAGAAATGCAAGATACCGAAACGAGTTCGGGATGACAGTATTACACTGCTTCAATTCTCCAACCATGACTGGTCTGCACCAGGTGGCCGGGCACGCTGAAGCCCGCAGCTTTTTTGTGCCCGCCGCCGCCGAACTGCTTGGCCATGGCTGCCACGTCTACGTTTGGCTCGGTCGTCCGTAAGCTCCCTTTCACTTGGCCGTCCCGCTCTTTGAGCACCATGATGACTTTCGCGTCTTGCAGAGCGTTGAGGAAATTGGAAATGCCCTCTGTATCTTCTTCTGTGGCTTCGCACTCCACAATGTCCGCCTGGGTAATGACCGTACTGACAACACCATTCGCATGCCGCGTGAGCCGATCGAGTGCGCGACCCCAGAGCTTTAGCGTCGTAACGGTTTTATTGCGTACCGTGTGGTTGGTGATAGCGTTGAACTTGGCGCCACGTTTAAGGAGGGCACCCGAAATTTCCATAGCCTCGTGCGTGGTGGCGAGGTTGGAGAAGCCGCCAGTGTCGGTGAGGATGCCGGTGAGCAGGCACGTCGACATGTCGCGGCTGATGTGTGCGCCAACGTGGGTGAAGAAGCGGTACGTCACTTCGCAGGCAGACGACGCGGTAGCATCCACCACATTCAAATCGCCAAAGTGTGGGTTCGTGCCGTGGTGGTCGATGTTCACAATGGTCGGCTTGCCCTTCAGCTTCCCTAGGAGAGCGTCTGCGCCAGAGTACGATAAGCTAGACGAATCAATGGCAATGACCAAGTCGAACGGGATGTGCTCCAGTTCATCCTCGGTGCTCTTCACGTGCTGCCACAGCGGGAGGTACTGGTAGTGCGGCGGCACCGGGTGCAGGCAGAAGATGTGGAAGTGCCTGCCCTCATCCCGTAGCCAGTTTGCCATGGCTAAGTTGGCACCCAACGTGTCGCCGTCGGGTTTCTGGTGGGCAATGAGCAGGATCTCCTTGGCGCCTTTTATAGCGTCAGCGATCTTCGTGAATGTGGTGAGGTGGTCAGTCATGATGGTTGATCGCGTACTCTACGACGGCCAGCTCGTTGCGTCAAGGCCTGGGGGTGTTAGCGGCTGGAGGGCCTTGTGGGAGCATCTTCCAGAGCGCCTCAAAGACCATCCGCAGCATGGCTACCAGCTCCTTGCTCTCCATTTCCACGGCAACCGGCCGCTTGCCATACTCAATGAACTGCACAGTATGCAGCAGGATGTAGATACCAGCTCGGCATCGCTCCTCAAAGAAATTATCCATGAATCGGATTTCTGCGTTGATTTGCTTGGCGTTCTGCTGCATTCGACGGGCGTCTTCGCTATCCTCCATAATCAAGCGGGCATGTAGCCCCATAGCTGCCCGACGACGCACAAAAGCTTCTGACCAGTTACGGTCCTGGTCAAGGAAATCGGTTTCCGAGACGATGACCTGGTAGTCTCGGAGTCCCCGCTTCTTCTGCCGGAGAAGATTTTCGTGCATTTCCTTCACTTCCGCCAGGCCGTCGTAGTAACGAATTTTTGGCCGATTATCCGCATCTTTGAAAAGCTTTGCTAGCTGTGGCTGTGCGGATCGCAGCGTCCGGTACGCCAATTCACTCTTCTGCACCAGCGTTTCTGGGTTCTCCGCTACGTACTCCCGTACCTTCTTCTCTTCAATAGGAACAACGAGCTTCTTATGGACCAGTTGCTCCAGAATGCTGTACCCGGTAGTGCGGGGGAGACTGGCTTTCCTGGCAATTTCCTGGCCACGCGCTCGGCCTAGCTCTAAAGCGGCTAAGTATATGCTCGCCTCTTTTTCCGTGAGCCCGTACTGTTCAAGCGCTTCTTGGATATTCATTTGACGTATATTTAGACAAATATTATTACTCATTTTACCCTAATATAAGCAATTTTGTAAATACCTTTTTATAGCCTGGCCAAGGATATTGACAATTACTACAAACTGCGCTACTATACCTGGTTCGACAGTGAGAAAGTTCATTCTAAGAACAGAAACGATGTGAGATTGACGGAGCGCTGAAGGAGAGAGCAGCGCCCCGCACTACAAGCGACAGCTAACGCTCTCTCCGTGCGCAGAGGGCGGTTTTCATCTTCGCCCATGCCTCACGGATCTTACTCTCAATGTACGAGCAAATAATTCGCGCGTTGTGAGAAAGAGAAAAGTAAAATGTATAAAAAAACCAAACCCGAAACGGGAAAGGAAAACGTACCATGACAACCGAAAACAGCCAGAACAATGCTCAGCGCCTTCTGCAGGCGCTCGTGGACAGCAAGGGTAAGCGCCAGTGCTTCTGCAGCGATGTGTGGAAGGAACCGATTGAGGACTCATACTTCACGTTCAAGACACCATCAGCTTGTGGAGGTTGCTGCAAGGCGTTAGCGTTCCTGCGAAGCTTTGAGCCAAACTGGCATTCCGTGCCGTACATCCGATTCATATTCGATCGGGAGTACCGGGTTTCCTTCAGTGCCTTGCAGGCGTATGCCGAAGGTGGTGAAGAAGCGCTTGAGAAACGGAAGCGGGACGAACAGCTTAAAAAGGCACAGGAGCAAATTCTCGCCGAGCTCAAACGCCGGGCTGAGAACGCAGAGCGTGCAGCTGAAAAGATCCGCAAGGTCTGCCCGTCTGATGTGGCCCCTTCGAGTCGCCTCATCCAGCAGTTGTCCAAGCACCCGTACGCAAACAGTGTGTTTGTGAAGAGTGCTGAAATCGCCGCCTGGGTCGGAGATAACAGCTGGGATACTGGTGCCGGCATGTCGTACGCTGACGTCCTCTATGTCTGCGTGAATGGCGGTCTGACATCGATGTCATTCCAATGGCGTGATGGCCGGTCAGAAAGCTACGATAATCCGGGAAACAAGATCAACGAAGTCCTGGGGATCGAAGTAGGCGAGACCGAAATCACGGTGACGGCCAAAAACCGTTACGGCGAACGCGAGATCACGCTTTCCCTGCCGGAACCTGTCGCAGAAACCGATGATGCACCCGAACTTCTCCCCGAAGAACAGGTCGCATTCATCGCCGACGTTCAGGAGCAGATCGCGAAGACGCTCGAAGACAAGCAGAAGATGCGGGAACTCAAACCCCAGTATCTGGAATCGCGTGTCCCCGGTATCGGCTACACGTCCTATCGTCAGCCGATCATGCTCTGGCTCCAGATCGATGAGAAGCATGGCTGGGCCGTGTACGCCTTCGAAGAGCAGATTGATGCGCGCGTGAGCGACCGGCAGTTCCGCTTCGAGGTGTACGCCGTGCAGTACGGCGCTGCGCCTGCGTGCGTCTACGAAGCGCATGGCTACGAGAGCGCTGGCCTGCCAAGCGTGTCGTGCCAGGAGCTGACGCCAGAAGGTGTCGTGCTCCGCACGTCAGCTGGAACGGTCACGCACTCCTACACGCGTGCGTCGTAATTGTACTTTGCCCCCGTGCCATTTCTCATCAGAAACTTGGTACGGGGCTTTCTCCCAACTCACGAGAGAACCTCGCTGGTTGGGAGAAAGAAAAAATATTAAAAATGTATAGAAAAACCAAACCCGAAATGGGAAAGGAAAACGTACCATGACAACCGAAAATAGCCAGAACAATGTCACGGCTGTCACCCAAGAACGCGCTCGCGCCATCATGGGTACAAACTTCCTCGGCATTGAGGACGTCATCAAGCACTTCAGCGTTTCGTTCACTGATGACGAGATGGCCGCTCTCCGCGACATCCCTTTCACCGAAGCGGAGCTCCTGGAGTGCAAGGACACGCACGTCCTGTTCCCTGGCTACCCGTTATCAATCTTAGAAATCCAATATCGCGTACCTAGCAATCGGTTGAGAATTCCCTATCATATCCCGTTAGAAGACAAGGATTTCTCCAAGATGGAAAAAGTCGGACTTCGTTGGTACCTCATCCGTAATTGTTCTGAGGGACGAGCGATGGCGGAGAATTACTGGGATCAGATTGCACTGCTGGACAAAACGGAAGAAGTGCCACGTGCCTGCGAGATGATCTACATGATCATGCTGTATTTCATGGTCTACCAGAAGTGCTTGTTTGATAATTATTTTGTCCGTTGTAAGGACAATTCTTCGAAAGGCTACTGCGTTAGTATCGGCAACTTTCACGTTTACCTCAATGTCTGCTGCTGGGATTTTTACGTGAAGGATGGCCATATCGGTCTGGCCACTTCTCGGAAGCCTAGCCTTGAGTACTAGAAAGCTAGACCGTTTTGTACCTTTGAGCCCTCTGCAAACTTTTTGCAGGGGGCTTTTTATATCAGGCGGCTTGTTAGGCTTGATTTACTCCTCCGGAGGCATTTCGGCCTTCACTTGGTCCAGCAGTTTCTCGATGTCGCCGGCAGCTTTGCCGCGCGTCTCGATGCGGAAGTGGAGCGTGGGAATACGGGAGAGGGTGAGCTGCTTCATGAGCTCGTGGTGCAAGAAGGGCAAACGCTTGTTGAGCAAGGAGAGAACACCTGCTTCGAACGTGTCAGGTAGGACGGAGAGGAAGACCGCGCAGTGGCGAATGTCCCCCGTCGTCTCCACGCGGGTAATGCTCACCAGGGCACCAGGTGGGAAGTTCATCTCGGTTAAAAAAAGCTCCCCCAGCTTCTGCTGGAGTAAGGCATTCAATTGGTTGACGCGTTTGGAGGCCATGGGCTTCTTTCTTGTGTCATGCCGAACTTGGTTCGGCATCTCAGGGCCCAGAGATCCTGAAACGAGTTCAGGATGACATGAATAATTACGCTTCGAGCTTGCGCTTCACCAGCTTCTCTTCCACGAAGACTAAGGTGTCGCCTTCGGTGATGCCGGCGAAGCCCGAGAGCTTCAAACCACACTCTAGGTTCAAGCCAACCTCGCCCACGTTCTGCTTGTTCTGCTGTAGCTGATCCAGTTTTACCGAGCCGAGTGGTTTTCCACCACGGAAGACGTGGACTATTGCCTTGGCTTTCGCCACACCTTCAGTTACCTTCGCTCCAGCTATAGCGGTCTTGCCTTCGCTGCGGAAGACTTTGAGCACGCGCGCTTGGCCGACCGGCTCTTCCACCACATCTGCACCAACCTTCTCTTCCAGTCCTGCTTTGATGTCGTCGAGGAGTTCGTAGATGATCGTGTAGCTCTTCACTTTCGTGTTCGCATTCGATACGAGCTTCGGTCCGACGTTCACATTGAAGCCCAGCACCCAGGCGCCAGCTTGCTCGCCGCGCATCACGTCTGCTTCGGTAATGTCACCCAGCCCTTGGCCCACCACTTCTGGCCGTACCTCGGGGAAGCTGAAGTTCTTCAAGCTCTCGATGATCGCTTCCATAGAGCCAACCTTGTCAGCTTTGAGGAAGATCGGCAGCTTCGTGACCGTCACACCTTCGGCAGTCTTGCCCGCGATGACCGATGCAGTCTTCGCTGACTCTCGCGCTTTCATCTGCATGAGCCGTAAGCCAGATTCTTGCTGCTTCATCATCTTGCGTGCCGCCTTCTCATCATCCGGCGATTCTAGGATGTCGCCAACGGAGGGGGCGGCTTTCAAACCCAGGATGACCACGGGCATGGATGGGCCAGCTTCAGCAACGACCTGTCCGTTCCAGTTTTTCAAGTTGCGCGTCTTGCCTACCACCGGGCCAGCAACGACGAAGTCACCTTGGTGGAGCGTCCCGTTCTGGATGAGGACTGTGGCCACCGGGCCTTCACCTTGGTCCACGTGCGACTCGATGACCGTCGCGACGAGCTTACCTTCTGGATTGGAGAGCAGTTTCTCTTTCTCCACGTCGGCGATGAGGTTAATTGCTGCTAGTAAGTCTGGAATGCCTTTGCCAGTCTTCGCCGAGACAGCGACGGTCATGACCTTGCCACCCCAGTCTTCAGGCTGCAGGTTGATTGCGGCGAGATCGGTTTTCACTTTATCCTCGCTCGCGCCGTCTTTATCAATTTTCGTAATGGCGACAATGAACGGCGCCTTCGTTCGTTCGACGATGTTCAGCACCTCGCGCGTTTGGGGCTTGATGCCGTCATCTGCGGCGATGACCACAATGGCAATGTCCGCGACGTTCGCGCCGCGTGACCGCATGGCAGTGAACGCTTCGTGGCCTGGCGTGTCGATGAAGGTGATGAGCTTCTCCTCATGCACCACTTGGTACGCGCCGATGTGCTGGGTGATGCCGCCGTGCTCTTTGTCCGCCACTTTCGTCGTGCGAATGGTATCGAGCAAGCTGGTCTTGCCGTGGTCTACGTGGCCCATGACGACGACGACGGGCGGGCGAGGTGTGGTCTTTCCAGCGTCACCGGCGATCATCTTTACAACCTTGTCCGCTAAGTCAGATTCACGCTCACTCGTGGTCTGCTCCTTCTGGCGAGTAACATTTGCGCCGAAATCCGAGCCGACGATGCTTGCCGTATCGAAATCAATTTCCTCGTTGAGCGTGGCCAGGATGCCATTCTTCATCAAGTGCGATATGACGAGCGGCGCAGGCTTGCCAAGGCGTGCGGCAAACTCCCGCACGGTAATGCGCGATGGAATTTCTACCGGCCCCATCACCTGCGTTTTTTCGGCAATGGCAATTTCATCCACTTCTTTCTCTGGCTCGAAGAGCGCGGGTTCATCCTTGAACTTCTTGATGATCCCTTGCGCCACGACGTCAGAAACTTTGTGCGCCTTGGAGCCAATGCCAAACCCTAGCCGCGGTAATGCCTGCCGCAGGTCTTGGACTGGAATGCGCAAACGACGCGCGAGTTCAGTGACATTCATATGTAGAAGCAGTTTACGCGGAAAGCCGCGCAAAGTCAATGCAATTTTGAAAAAGGAACACCTCCAGCTGTAGGAAGCTAGAGGTGTGTCGTCGAGACCTAGGTGTGTCCATCTACTCTTCGGCACGCGTGTTGGTGCTGTTTCCGTGCCTGGGGTGTGTTGGGTAGGATTTTCCTACAGGATGCACACCGGAACTTCGTGGCACGAATTTTTACGCAGCGTTTGCGCAATGAGCCTCCTGACGTTTGATGGTTACGCTGCCTATGGGCAGCAATGGTTTTTTACATTTGCGTAGTGAAGAGAAAACCGCTGCTTCCTTGCGGTCACCGAACACTCGGTACGGCTCCTACGGAAGCAGCGGTCGATTATGCGAGAGCTGACTCGCATCAGGGCCAGATATTTTTCCGGGCACTTCGTTGGCGCCTACGTCGGTTGAACAAACCGTAGCCGAATTCGGTGCTCATCGATGCTTTCAACGAATGTACATCGCGACGGTGGGCTTCCATGCTCCCAACAATAGGTAGCTGGCAGACCTTGCAGGCTGCGCACTGCCCTGCACATGTACACTTCGCGTATCGCTTGCCGTTCGTGGTTGACTCGTGGCACTTGCACCGGCAGGTCGTCCAGGTACCGCACATTTTTCCTGGCATTCTCCCTCCAGTTCTTAACGTTCTTTGCCCCCACGCTAGCACGAGGAAAAATCACAAGCAAGGTGGCACAGCGCCTCTTGTCGTGGTTCCCTAGACGAACTTCCGGTGTTTCCCAACAATAACTTTTAACTTCTTCGGCGCCACTTCAACGGTGGCTGGAGTTTTAATAATCGTCTCGCCGTCTGACATAATTGGCAGGCTATCAGAGCCGCTCCGAATCGTTAGTTTCCTGAAAGGAAAAATACTTGCGCGGGAGTAACTACTGCGGCCGAAGAAGTGCTTCCTTACCTCTGGCCGAACGACAACATCAAGATGGCCATCGCGCGGGTTGCTTTCCTCGCTGAAGTTCGCAATATCAATAGTTGACGGTGTAAGTGCAGAGACTTGAAATTTGCTATCACACTCCAACGTCACGTTCGATCCCGCTGGGACGTAGAGTTTTGACAAGAAGTAACGGTTATTCACTTTCCCTAAATCGAGCGTTGCAGTAATGCGGGCCGAGAGTACGTCGCAAGCCCCGGTTCCATTGGGTATACCAAGCGCACCTGCAATGGCATTGCTCTCACCAATTGGGATTATACCAATGGTTACATCAGCCTCAGCGAGTGTGGACATTGCATCGTTCACAAGTTTGTCAGACCCAATGAGTACCACAGTTTCACTATGGTTACGCACCGCGTCATTAATAATTTCTTTTAGGCTTTTGAGTATTGTCAGTTTCTCAATGCGGCCGGATATTTCTAATTCAATCAAACGTGACTCGACACGAGCGAGCTCGCTTTCATATTTTTTCGTATTCGCGAGTGCTTCAACGATGTACGTGTACATGCTGCAAGGAAAATATACTCTTACGCTTCAACTTTCGTTCCAGCGGTCATGGTGCACTTCCCATTGAGTGTTGCGCCTTCTTCCACCGTGAGCGATGCAGTCTCAACGTTTCCATTCAGCTTCGCTGTGGTAGCGAGAACGAGTTTCCCAGAAACTTTCACATTCCCTTGGAGCTCACCTGCTAGGTGGACATCCTGCGCCTCGACGTTTGCCTTCACAATTGCGCCCGAGCTTACCATGACGTTATGCTTGGTCTTGAGCGTCCCTTGGAGTTGGCCTTCAACAGTAACATTGCCCTCGCCAACGAAGTTGCCCTCAACTTTCACCGCCGCTCCGATAACCGTGTCGCCAGACTTTCCTGTGCTACCATCAGATTTGAACATCGCCATAGCTTTGGAGGTTATTGTGAGTCAATCCATTGTACCCGTTCCCTGATATCCGAGCAAAGCCAATTGAATCGAATCTCTACTTTCGCTACACTCATTGAGCTCAACACTATGGACACCTCGAAGGAAATGAACGACCCATACGTAAAGAAGGATTTGCACATGCTTGGCTTAACTGTGCTTATCATAGCGATAGTTTTTGGAACAACAGCTTTCTTAGATGCAAAAACAACCATAATAAGAGATATATCAAGTAAATTACATTTAGCGACACTTAAACAGCAATAAAATTAGTAAAATCTGCCCCTGTAGCTCAATGTATAGACCTGCCCGCCGTACTTCGCCCCAATAGTTCAATTGGATAGAACGACCCCGTCCTAAGGGGTAGATCCAGGTTCAACTCCTGGTGGGGGCACCAGGGCGTAGGCAGGCGGGGCAATCCCGTCCTAAGGGAGAGATGGGGGTTCGATTCCCTCTCGGGGCACCAGCCTTCGCTCCTCGCAAAAGCTTGGAGCTTCGGCCGGCACGCCACGATTTGAAAACCCAAGTTATATGAAGTAACTTGCGAAGGCTGTCCTCCGAAGCTTTAGCGAAGGAGGACACTAAGATCGTTTCTTGTGCAGGCCCGATATCGCTAAAACACAAGATTTACAGTTAGATAGTGGAAATGTTCCACGTGGAACATATTTACAACAACTATTCATGGGCCTGTGGTTCAGTGGTAGAACACGGCATTCGCATTGCTGAGACGGGAGTTCGATTCTCCCCAGGTCCACCAGGTCGTTTCGTGCTCAGAGCTTCGTGTGCTTGGTGTCCCAAGCCCACTTCGCCCATCGCACGAAGCCTCCCTTTCCCCACCGGCGCGTGCTCACTTCGTTCCGCGCCACACCGGTGGGGTAAAAGTCGAACAAATGTTCCACGTGGAACAATTGGTGAATAGGTGCTAAGGTAAGGCAAATTTATAACGAATTCACTTGGGGGGCCTCTAGCTCATTTGGTAGAGCGCTTCCATGGCATGGAAGAGGTGAGGAGTTCGAGCCTCCTGAGGTCCACCAAGTGCATTTGAATCTTTCATTCAGTAAGGTATACTCTGACTATGAATAGTATTGAATCAATTAATTTCTTCCGTCGTTCTAACAATCTCCTAACTTGAGGTTGCTTGACGGCGTGTTGAAGTAAATATACTCGAAACTCTCCAAGCGGCCTCCAAGGCCGTTTGTTCGTTAACAACCAGTGAGCAGAAAAGGAGAGTTCAGCAATGATTACAGTACGTCTGGCATTAGAAGAGGACACGGTCGATTTGTGTTCCATTGAGGAGCAGGCTTGGTCTTTGGGTGGCAAAGAAATTTGCGCAAGTCCTAGCAAAATTTGTGCCCGTATTCGTACGTACCCAAAAGGAGTTAGTATTGCTCTTTACCAAGGAGTAGCTTGTGGGAGTCAGTACGCCTTCCGGCTGCAGTGGGATGGCAGGACGGAAAACCTTAGTACCTGGGATACAATGACTAGCTACGGAAACATTGACTCTGTTCACAAAAGTTCAGGAAATACTGGCTTTCTCGTTGGTGTAGGAGTCGTGCCTAGTTACAGGGGATGTAAGCATTCCCATAATCTCACCCACTACGCAAAAGAGTACAAGGTTTCTGAGCTACTCATAACATTCACTTTGGGTAATCTCTTCCAAGACGGGGTGTCCAAAGTTATCGGCTGTGCGCGGGTTCCTTGGTTCTACAAGCAAGCCTCCATGGATATTGAGGAATACTGCAAGCTTTGTCGCGAAGATGGTAATCTCTTTGACCCCGTGCTCCGCTTCCACGTACGCATGGGAGCCAAGCTGGTAAAGCCAGTGCTGTACGCAATGGATGATCCTGAAAGCCGCAATGCGGGTTGCTGGGTTCAATACGATAGTCCTTTCACTGGCTAATGCAGAAGTGCGGGGGTAAGCTACAATCGCTTACCCCTTTCCTCTATGAGCGATTGGACGTACGAAAAAGTTTTTGATGATATATATCTTTGCCGTGAAAGAGGTTACAAAGAAACGGCAAATATTTTTGTCGTGGTCCAAGAAGGTCACGCACTTCTCATTGATGCTGGGACGAGCGGCGCATCGTTAAAGGAAATTGCAAATACGCTACAGGTCACTTTTGATGCTTGTTTCATTACGCACGGACACTTCGATCATGTTTTTGGTATTGTAGAACTTCAGTGTCCGGTGTACGCAAGTTTGGCGTGCAGAGAGCACCTTTTATATGGCAAGGACTTTGGTTTGGAATATTTTTCGATTGATGATGTCGTTGAGAAGCAAAACGTTCGATCGCGGTACAACGGTATTTCTACACGTATTTCTGACCTCTCCAGTAAAGCAAGGAGCGTCGTTGTAATGCGGGAAAATTTTCAATGGGGTAAATATTCTTTAGAACCCAAACCGCTTGTTGGCCACAGTGATGACAGTATGGGTTTTCTCCTCGAACCCGTTCACGTGCTATTTACGGGGGATGCTTTCTATAACGGGAAGCTGTACTTCTTTACGGAGTCATCTTCTGTTACAGCTGGTCTACAATCGTTAAAAAAAATCGAAGACATTGCGCCCCAAAAAATTCTGCCTGGGCACAATGAAATTCTTGAGAGCGAAGATACTGCAAGCGTCCTTCAGGATTGGCGAGAACAACTGAGCACTTGACGAGCATTTGGGCACGTGTAATACTTTACATATGAAAGTATCAAAAGTAACATCTTGCCCAGTGGACCGATTGTGCGGGTACGTGAATGACCGTGAGGCGTTCGTCATCTTGCAACGCTTGGCTGAGAGTAAATCCCGACGGTTCTCAGAGCTCATGTCCGACGTAGGTAAGACCAGCAGCCGTACGCTCACGAAGCGACTACGCGAGCTTGAAGCCTGTGGAATGATCCTGCGGACCACCTACCGCGAGGCACCGCCACGGGTGGAGTACAGCTTGACACCCAGTGGCCGAGCCTTCAAGAAAGTGCTCAATGCCATGGCCTCCTGGTCACGCACCTACTTACCTAGGAAAAAGGCCGTTGCAGCCTAGACTCTCCCTTCGTATACTCACTTCCCACCCCTTAACCAGAATGACTGTATGGCTGAACTCAAATTGACTGACGCAAACTTCAAGAGTGAAGTTCTCGAAGAGGCAACCAAGCCAGTCCTCGTTGACTTCTGGGCAACGTGGTGCGGGCCGTGTAAGGTGCAGGGACCAATCATAGAGGAGATTGCCAAGGAGGTTGGCGATAAGGCGAAAGTCGGGAGCATGGAAGTCGATGAGAACCCGACCACCCCGCAAGAGTATGCGGTCATGAGCATCCCTACGCTCGTCATCTTCAAGGGTGGGAAGCCTGTGTGGCGTGTTGCCGGGCTGCAGCAGAAAGGCGCTATTATGGAAGAGCTTAAGAAGAACTTCTAACCTATGGCCGAGCCACAGCAGTACGAAGTCATCGTCGTGGGTGGTGGTGCAGCCGGTCTCACCGCCGGCATGTTCGCTGCACGCCGCGGGTACAAGACGCTCATCATCTCCCAAGATGTAGGTGGTCAGGCTGCAACGACGCCCGACATCGAGAACTACCCCGGCATGGACTTCATCGATGGGCTAGACCTGATGAAGAAGTTCAAGTCGCAAGCCGAGAAGTTCGGGGCGACCTTCTCTTTCGATACGGTGCAAGCTATCGAAGAGAAGGGGGTGGGTTTGTACACCGTGAAAGCAGCAACGCAGACGGTAGAAGCCCCAGTTGTCATTCTGGCGTTCGGTCTCTCTCACCGTCACCTCAACGTGCCTGGTGAAGAGAAGCTCAGCGGCAAAGGGTTGCTCTACTGTTCTATCTGCGAGGCGCACTACTACAAAGATAGAAATGTGATAGTCGTTGGCGGCGGCTCATCTGCTGTACAAGCCGCGACAACGTTGAGTCACCTCGCGAAAGCCGTGACACTCATCAATGTGGGTGAGCACCTCACGGCCGAGGCGATTACCATTCAGCGTATGACGGAGAAGAACAACATCACTGTCATTGCGCAGGCCGAGACGAAAGAAATCCTCGGCGAGGATCACGTCACCGGCATTCGCATCCTGCACAAAGACACCGGGCAGCTCGAAGACCTGACAGCAGACGTCGTCTTCGTGGAAATTGGGTACATGGCCAAGGCCGGTTGGGTGAAGGGCTTCGTCGATACCGATGCCCGGGGGCAAGTGAAAATTTCCCCCAACTGCGAAACGTCGAAACCAGGCATCTTCGCGGCTGGTGACATTACGACGATCACCTTCAAGCAGGTTATTATCTCTGCCGGTGAAGGTGCCAAGGCAGCACTCGAAGCAGACCAGTACATGCTGGCGAAGACCGGGAAGCGCGGCGCGCGCATCGACTGGGGCTCGAAGAAGTAATTCCCTCTTCATTCGTTTTTACTCTGAAACCTATGGCAGAGAATCCTTTTGCCAACGCCATGCGGCAGCTGAAGAAAGCCGCTGCTATCGCCCAGCTCGATCCGCTCTTCATTGCATCTTTGCAGAAGCCGCAGCGCATCATGGAGGCGAACCTCTCCATTACCATGGATAGCGGCGCGGTGCAGACGTTCACTGCGTTCCGGGTGCAGTACAACGACGCCCGCGGACCATTCAAGGGTGGCATTCGCTACTACCCAAAAGTTGACCTGAATGAAGTGAAGGCGCTTGCCTTCTGGATGACCATGAAGTGCGGCGTGGCTGGCATTCCCATGGGTGGCGGCAAGGGTGGCATTATCGTGGACGTGAAGAAACTCTCGGCCCGGGAAATTGAAGCGCTCTCCCGCGCCTGGGTGCGTGCCTTCGCCAAGTACCTAGGGCCGCGCACCGATGTGCCCGCACCAGACGTGTACACCACGCCGCAGATTATGGGCTGGATGGTGGATGAGTACAGCCGGCTCACGGGCAATTGGGAACCCGCGGTTTTCACGGGCAAGCCGCTCGCTATTGGCGGCTCGCAAGGCCGCACCGAGGCAACTGGCTTCGGTGGCGCTATGGTCTTCGAAGAGTTGGCGAAGAAATTGAAGATTAAGAAAGGTGCAACCGTGGCCGTGCAAGGTTTCGGCAACGTGGGCTACTACATTGCAGAGAAGCTGCACGACATGGGCTACAAGATTGTCGCCCTCTCAGATTCCAAAGGAGGCATTCTCGATATCCGCGGCAAAGGCATGGACCCACGCAATGTTCTGAAGAGTAAGAAGGAGAAAGGCATGATTGATGGTTGCTACTGCTTGGGCTCGGTGTGCGACTGTGAGAACTACAAGCAGATTACGAACGACCAACTCTTGCAGCTAAAAGTCGACGTGCTCATCCCGGCCGCGCTCGAGAACGTCATCACGGCGAAGAACGTTGGGAAGATAAAAGCCAAAGCGATTGTCGAGATGGCCAACGGCCCACTCACGCCGGATGCGGATGAGAAGCTCTTCCGCCGGAAGATTCCGGTGGTGCCAGATATCCTCTCCAACGCTGGCGGTGTGACCGTGAGCTACTTTGAGTGGGCGCAGAACTTGAGCGGCGTGTACTGGACGAAGGAAGAGGTATTCAAGAAACTCCGCGCGGTTATGACGACTGGTTTCAACGACGTATGGACTGCGGCTGAGAAGTACAAGGTGGACCTCCGCACCGGCGCCTACGTCGTCGCCCTCAAGCGCGTGGAAGATGCCATGAAAGCACGGGGGCTCGTTAAGTAATTTTTTCCTGTCATTCCGACCGTAAGGGAGGAATCTCGAATTCCAAAATGTGAGATCCCTCCCCTCCTAATGTCGGATCGGGATGATAATAAGAAAAGCCGCCCAAGGAAATTGGACGGTTTTTCTGTGCGCCAAATAAACCTGCGTGGTAAGATACTCCCATGAATGAACTCCAAGCTACTGCCAAACAACTCGTCGCAGATCACAAGGGCCTGCTCGCCGCTGACGAGAGCGTGACGAGCGCGGGCAAGCGACTCGGCGCAATTCACATAGAGAACACGCCGGAGACGCGCCGGCAGTACCGTAACCTTTTCCTCACCGCCCCGGGCATTGAGCAGTACTTGAGCGGCGTCATCTTCCACGAGGAAACATTCGGCCAAGCCGCAGACGACCCGTCCGCTACGAGCCGCGCAGCAAGTCGGGCGGGCGGTACGCCGTTCGTGAAGCTCTTGCAGCAGAAAGGTATTGTCCCTGGCATTAAGGTTGACGCTGGGACAAGTCCGTTGCCGAACTACCCTGGCGAGCTCATCACCGAAGGTCTGGATGGGCTGGGCGAACGGCTCCACGCGTTCTACGAGCAGGGTGCGCGCTTCGCCAAGTGGCGAGCGGTTATCAGCATCGGTGACGGGTTACCTACGGATTTCTGTATTGCCGCCAACTGCCAGGCTATGGCCCGGTATGCAGCGCTCTGCCAAGAGAACAGCATTGTCCCAATTGTCGAGCCCGAAGTGCTCATCGACGGCAGTCACGACCTGGCGACGAGTGAGGCGGTCACGACCAAGGCGCTGCAAGAGACATTTGCGCAGCTCCAAATTCACGGCGTCGACTTAACCGGCCTGATTCTCAAATCCAGCATGGTCATCAGTGGGAGCGAGTGTTCTACTCAGGCGACGCCCGAGCAAATTGCCGAGGCGACGTTGCGCTGCTTCAAACGTACGGTCCCCGTCGAAGTGCCCGGCATCGTGTTCCTCTCTGGTGGACAGTCGTCAATGCAGGCGACGAAAAACCTCAATGCAATTGGGAAAGCGACGAGTGGTCCGTGGAAAATTACCTTCTCGTTCGCCCGCGCCTTGCAGAGCGATGCCTTGCACGTGTGGAAGGGAAACCCTGCAAACGTCGCTGCGGCGCAAGCAGTTTTCCTGAAAGAATTGCAAGCAGACGTTGCGGCGAATCGGGGAGAGTACGCGGGGGAGTAGACATTGACGCGTCTGTGCTTTCCCCCTAGGATTCCACCAATCACGCTCTTTCCATTGGAGGTGTTTGTGTTCTGGAAGTACTGGACATGGGCGTACCTCAAGTACCTCATCCCAAACCTCCTCTCGTTCCTGCGCATGCTGGCGGTGCTGCCTATTTGGTGGGCGATGAGCCAAGATGACTACAGCGTTGCTTTCTGGATTTACTGCGCAGCGCTCCTCACGGACTACTTGGATGGCGCAACAGCCCGGTGGTTCAAAGCCGTTTCCGACATTGGCAAGTTGCTGGATCCGTTAGCGGACAAGGTGTTGCACGTTTTCGTGCTCTACCAGTTCCAGCAGCTCTACCCGCAACTCTCGGTGTCGTTCGTCTTCATCGTCATCCTCGCGGTGGTGCTCGCCTCATTGCCAGGCATTGTTACACTCTTCCGCGTGGTGCGTCGCTTAGGTGCCAATTGGTTTGGCAAGGTGAAGCTCTGCACCGAAGGCGCAGCAATCATCCTGCTGTTCACCCGGCACCCGGGCGTTGCATTCTGGCTCCTGTGGCTCGCTGTTGCGCTGGCGGTTGGCAGCATCATCGGGCACCTCGTCCTCAAAGAAGGGAAGGACTACCGGTGGTGGCTTCGCTGGTTGCTCCGTTGGCTCTTGCGTTTGGAAGAGAGGAAAACCTAAAACAACGGCTGTTCATAGCGAGCGGCCGTTTTTTAAATTGTCATTCCGAACTCGTTTCGGAATCCCGTTGCAATGAAGAGAGATCCTGAAATCACCGCATTGCGGGATCCCGCCCACTTTTCCGAAAGAGGAAGGTGGCGGGAAGAGTTTAGGATGACACAGGGGTAAGATTCTTCGCTCGTTGCGGACATTTCCACCGTGGGCAGAGCAAGCTCTGCGCCTACGGTTATGCTTTCCCCAACCCTTGCGCTAGGAAAGTGACGGTGCGCTCGCGGTCGTGGTCTAGCTCCACCAGCATGATCTGCTGCCAGATACCTTTCACTAATTTCCCCGCTTCAATAATCATGGTTACAGAGCTCGTCAGAATCATGGCCTGCGCGTGCGCGTGGCCATTGATACACTCGTGCACCACGCCGCAGGAGTCGGGCGTGCAGAGGTGCGTGTCGCGCTTGCCGTGCGGGTTGTTCACGTCCCGCACGTCGTTGTGGCCGTAGTCTTCCTCTGGGTCGGCGAACCTATCCAGCACGCGGGAGAGATCATGCGTGTAGCCGAGCTTGTCCTTGGGACCGATGAGGTTCTTCTCATCCTCATTCACCCAAATGCTGGCCGTGGTGTGGTGCGACTGGATGGTGACTGTGCCCGTCTCCACGCCGCTCTGCGCGATGAACGCCTCCACATCCTTGGTGATGGTGATAAACTCTTGGCGGTGCGTGGTCTTGTAACGCTTGGTTTCTGTGGTTGCAACGGGCGTGCGTGTGCTCATAGGCAAAAGGCGTATACTACGTGACGTAGTTCTGATAGTACCAAAACCTTATGGACGCGCAAGTTTTCCTCCAATCTGGTTACCGGTACGTCGTCGTCGGCGCCACGACGAACGAGCAGAAGTACGGCTACCGCGTGCTGCAGGATCTGCACGGCGCAGGCTTTCAGGTTGTGGGCGTAAACCCAAAGTACAAGGAAATTGCCGGTATTCCATGCTACCCGACGCTCGGAGAACTGCCTTGGCGTCCAGACGTGCTGGTCATTGTCGTCCCGCCAGCCGCCGGCTTGCAGATTCTGGTGCAAGCCGCGAAGCTCTCGATGGAGAAAATTTGGTTCCAACCTGGCGCGGAGTCTGAGGCTACTGCGCAGCTTGGGAAGAAGCTCGGCTTGACGTTGAACGACCCCGGTACGTGCATCATGGTTGCTCGACGGCTCGTTGGAGCAACGTAAGGCGCGCCCAGCCTAGCCATTGACAGCAGTACCGTGCATGCTACCATGCACGGAATTGAAACATGCAAAATACAATACGTTGTAAGGAGGTATTATGCCTAGCACAGCGCGCACATCAGAAGAAAAAAAGTACGACGTTCTTTTTCCCAATCACCGAGATGCGCGAAGAATGGCGCTCACCAAGTACGAGCTGAGTATATTCCCGTGCTTGGTCGGGCAAAGCGTCGCTAAACTTCTCAATCAGGATCACACGCCTCTGTTCGAAGAGGTGGGCCTCGACATTAGCGTCACCTGTAGCCGACCCAACTGCCCGTTCCAGTGACGGCGGAAAAGTAAAACCGGATCTCCTCGGAGGTCCGGTTCTTTCATTCTGTAGCACGTTGTTGTTACCATGTTCGGTCGTGTGCTTTCGCGTACAAGTATGTGCTTTTGGGAGTACAAATCTGGTTGCTGATAGCGATATTTTTTGTTATAATATACATTGGATTTTTCTCACTTCGTGAGAAAACGTGACCCTCGTGGATCACAGCCTCATGCCGCAAAAGAAAATCAATCCGCATACCCGCTACAGCAAGGCAAAATCATTTGGCATGCGGAGCAACCGTACGTCCACGGTTCTCCATCGTCCGCCGAAAGTGCTCGCGCAAGGGTCAAAGGGCGCAACTGCGCGCGTGGCCCAAGTGCGCCAACCCCAACGACGTACGCGCCGTGTCACTGCGCAAACGCATCGAGCATCTCGCACTACGGCGCAGCGCGTCGTGCGCCAGTTCTTCAGCCACACCATTACGCGTGCGGTCGTTGTGCTCGCGGTACTCTCGCTCTTCACAGCAACGTTCGTTGGCCGAGCAAGTGATGGCCTGCAGACGTACCGTGCCACGCCGACCAACTGCACAGGCTGGACTGCCGCTGACAACGTGAGAACCATCGATGCTCCCGCTGGTGCTGGCGTACAGGATATTCCCGCAGACAAGGCAGCGACTATCCAGAGCCGCACCGCTGACCAACCCGCAAGTGGTGACTCGCAGTTGAAGTGCAAGAGCTTCACGATCCTCGACGATATCCCGAGCGACGCAGTCGTTCGCTCGGCCCAGCTCGTCGTCTCGTTGGCTGTACAGGGCAATCCTGACAGCGAAGACGTTCTCGTGCTGGAGTCTAGCCTGGACGGTCAGCAGTGGAATAAGCTGGACTCGTTCTTCCTCACCGAGGACATGAGCAACGGCACGCACGGCGGCTTCTGGGTGTACCCGTTCGCAAAACTGGAGAAAGACGCCATCAGTGCGCTCCAGGTGCGCGCACGGTTCGTGAGCATTCCAACCGATAAGCAGGTGAGCGTCCGCATCGATGGTATGGCGCTCGACATTGGCTTCCGCCAGCAGGTCTCGAGGGACGCGTTGAACCTACCCGCCGGAACAGTGACCATTGAGAAGCAACAGCTGCAGATTACCGAAGAGCCAGTGGTGAACGTTCAAATTACCAAAGCATCGCGTCTGAAATTCCTCGGCGTGCACGATACGTTGCGGACCGTCGAGGATGTGCAGATCACTGACCCAGCCGGGGAGGTGGTAGCCGCAACCTACGACGTCTCCAACGTGCAGACCAACAAAGGTGTTGTCTCGAAATTTTCCATCAGCACTGACGACTTCACCAAACCTGGGAAGTACACTACATCCCTCACCGTCGTCGAGGGGAACCGAGAGGCAGTTGTCACCAGCGAATTCCTGTGGGGCGTGCTGGTGATGAACATGAATAAGTCCGTCTACTGGCCTGGTGAAACCGTAAGCTTCGGTATGGGCGTTCTGGGGCCGGATGGCCACACAATTTGCGATGCGAACCTCGTCCTACGCGTCACCGCACCCGATGGATCGGTACAGGAGCTCACGACCGAGCAGCCAGATGGGGTGCAGCGTTCCGCCACCTGTGGGCCAGATAACGTCACTGACGTTGCAGATTACAGTGCTGACTACGACACGTTCGATGCCGGCAGGTACCAGGTGACGCTCCAGGCCAGAACAGGGTCGGGAGAGTACACCATTAGCGATACGGTCATCGTTGACCCAGTCATCCCCATTGCCATTGGTCGGCGCGGGAGCATGCGTATCTACCCCGCAGCTGCGTACACGATGGCTGTGGACGTGCGACCACAGCAGCGCTACAAGGGCACTGTTGAGGAGTACTTGCCGCCATCATTCGCCGTGCTCACGGTAAGCGATGGGGGCAAGGTTATCAAAGGTCAACAGCGGACAACCATACGCTGGCAGGTGGACATTCCGCACCACACCCTGAAGACGCTCTCCTACCGCTACGACGCACCCGATATAAGTCCCGAACTGTTCCGCCTAGGCCCGTTGCAGGTGGGCGATGTGCAGGAGAGCCGTCAGTGGCAGATTGCGTCGGACATTGTGGGCCTTACTGCTGTGAATACCTCTTCTTCCACCGTTTCTGAAGACCATGAAGGCGAGGGCAGGCACCTCGTGTTCACGAATAACCATATTGGGTACGTCATTGAGAAGAACAGTGCTGGAAAGCTCGTGTTCGATAAAACCATCAACGGCGGGTTAAACTGGTCAAGCGGTTTAAGTTCAGTCGCTATTACTGATCAAACTGACGTTGAAAACTACGCCGTCTGGTACGATGGCTGGACGCCAGGGAATGCCGGCAGCCTCATTCACATCGCTTTTCTGGAGAACGGGGGGGATACGGTGTACTACGACTCCATTGATACTGCTAATAGCGATACCCAGAAAGGTGAGGTAGCGGTGTACAGCGATAGCGCAACGACGCGCACGAGCATAACCGATAGCTTGAGTATTACCCGGGCCACGGATGGGGATTTGTACATTGCCTTGGCATCTGGTGCAGCCAGTTCCACGGCAGTCGTCCGGTACTCCACGGATGTGGGCACCAACTGGAACACGACTGCGGCCGAGGGTGTGGATGATGCTACGCAGGACTACATCATGCTCATGCCTTTAGCGACTGCGGACGTGCTGCTCTTCCGCTGGGACGTGAGCGCGAATGCCATCCAGACCAAAGAGTATGAAGACGGTGCGAATGCTTGGGATGCCGGGTGGACGGACATTAGTGCGACTGCTACGGAAGACACCTCCCTCACCTGGAACGAGACTTGGAGTGCAACCATTCATCCCAGCACGTACGCTATTGCCTTTGCGTACGTGGAGCGGGCTGGTGAAGCAGCAGCGACCGTAGACATAAAAACCTACTCCTACAACGGTGCTGCCTGGACCGCGAAGACGGATGTGGAAACGGATGTGGAGACCATTCTCGGTACCGCCATTGCGTTGGATGCAAACACCGGGGACGTGTACGTTACGTACACTACCGGTACCACCACAGCAAGCTCACCGTACTACAAAGTGTCCAGTGACGGCATGGCTACCTGGAGCATCCGGCGCGGGCCAGTGGCGAATATTGCATCCAACCTGCGTGGCATCCAGGCCAACATGGTCAGCCAGGAAATGCTGGGCGTTTGGGTGTACGACGATTCGGCGGCAGATATTTGGTACGGCACGCTGCAGGATATTGGGACGCTATCCAGCGCGTTGCAGACGACCAACCTCAATGGCTTTGAAAGCCAGGATAGCATTGACGCGGACGGAACCTCTGGCAGCATTGCCTACTCCACCACGACGTACCGTTCTGGCGCTGCTGCCCTGCAAGCGGATTTGGCAGCCGGCGGAACTGTTGAGTACGTCACGCACTCCCTCCAGTACGCCGCCACCGGCGCGGTGGACTCAACTGACCGAGATGTCGTACAGGGCGTTGTTGCGGTGCGGGTTGGGTCGGGGCGAGTTATTAATCAGCAAACCAATATCGTAACCGTACTGGGCGGCAACACCACGGAATTTGAAATCAGCATCAATGCTGACCAAACTTTAAGCATCACCAATGACGTAGACGTCAACGGCACGTACGCGCTGGTGGACGATACCTGGTACGCCATTGCCTTCACCGCCAACTCCGATACCGGGACTGCCGAGGTAGGCGTTTACTCCAACGACATGACCATCCGGCACGACCTGATGACGCAAGCGCAAGCCATGAGTGATTTTGACCAGGTGCGGGTTGGCGTGATAACCGCTGGGACAGAAGCAGAACTGTACTTTGATGACCTCATGGTGTATGCCCACGACGTGGTGGGGAATTTCCCCATGCTCAAAGGTGATTACCGCATTGCCAGAATGGATGCGGATGGTGTCGGTACGGATACGGCGTGGGAAGGTGTGAATTGTGCAGCTGGCGATTACGCATGCATAAATGATATCCCCACCAGTACCGCAAACTACCTTCGGATTACCGCCGTTGGCGATGAGACGAGTAACCTAGAAACCGCGACGAATGCAGGGATTAGCGGCACGTTCATGCAATTACGGGTGATGAATACGGTGAATGAATCAGCCTTTGCAAACCAGACCGTAGTCCATGCTATACGCATTCGGGCAGGGGGAATTGATGAAACCTCGTCGTTGAACGTCTCAACAACCTGGACAGACTTTGCACAAATGTACACTCCAATCGACCTCGCGGGGCTTGGACTTGGTTCCACTTCCCCGTACACCGTTGCAGACTTAGATAGCCTGGAGGTGGGCGTTGGAACGGACGGCGATCCGGGTGCTGGGTACTACCAGAATGGCGACTCTGTAATTCAGGTTGTGTACGCGCCGTCGAAAATTCTCATTTCTGGCACAGCGTACACCGATGAGGGCAGTACGGTGTATGACTGCGCTTCGAATAATCTTACCGTTGCCGCATCCACGAACGGCGGTGCCAGCCGAAAAGCACTGTGCAGTACGGCAGTAGGCACGTACACAGTGGTGGCAGACAAGCCAGCGACGGTTGCAGATCCCATCGCCGTATTCATCGACAGCACTGAGACCCCAAAGGCCACGACAGTGACGTTGGCGTCCAGCACAACAGTGAATGTAACGGGCGTGGATATGTACCAAGACCGGCTGGTGCTAACACATGAGACCGAAACGACGACGCCAATAACGAACGCGAAACTGGGGACGGCGGATAATACGGATGCTGGGATCCGGTACGGTGTGGCTGATGGCAACCTAACCGTGGAATCTGGCATTGAACTGCACGTGAAAGCCAGCAAGAAGTACGATCCCGGTGGCACCATCACCACCAACGCCACAGGCGGCGACTTCCACGTAGACGATAATGCCATAGCTGATATTGATACGGCAGTTTCCCTGATTGGCAGGGATATCTTGGTAGACGGCGGTGCCACCCTGAACATTGACGCCAGCGTGATTGTGGCCGGCGGAGACATTACCACTGCTGGTACGTCCGCCACCATTACCCGCACCACGGGCACGGCTGCAACAACTATGCGCGGCTCGGGCGGCATTGGCGGCGGCACCACGCCAGCCATAACGTTCTATGACCTCACCATCGGTGACGGTACCACCGCTGCTACTACCTTAAATTCGTCGGTTACCACGGTGGACGACGTTGCTATTGGCACTGGTTCCCAGCTAACTGCCCATGCGAGCAACGCTTTGAACGTCGGCGGCAACTGGGCGAACAGCGGAACATTCACGCATAGCTCTGGAACGGTCACGTTCAACGCCGGCGATACCGGCAATACCATTGACGACGGCGGGTCGGATTGGAACAACGTCATCTTCAATAATGCGGCTGGCGGCTGGGCATTCTCGAACGCCACAACGTTGGCTGGGGATCTAACCGTTACTGCCGGTACGCTCTCTGGAACGGCAGATGTTGCCATCAATGGTGGGGATCTGACTGGCGACGGCACGGTGAGCATGTCCGGGGGGACGGTCTACTTCGGCAATGCGAACGGAAATATCGGTGGGTCTGGGCTAGACTGGACCTTCGCCAACCTCTATTTTGACCGAACCGGTACCTGCACCGAGACCGACTACACCACGACCGCTACCGGCACCAACAACTTTACCATCACCTCGGTCCTCACTATCGATTCGTGCAACTGCGGAGAGACGTGCTCGGGCCAGCACAGCTTCGCGGCCGGTGACAAGACGTACACCCTGAGCGGGTCGGGAGCTCCCTTTGCCGGCGGCGGCGCGTTTGCCTACGATACCTCGCTCGTCCGCTACACCGGCACGGGCGATACGACTATTACCAGAGCTTCCTACGATCTTGAATTGTCACCCGCCTCCGGTACTCCCACCTACACCTTTAGTGTCAGCGTCTACCATGATGTGACCATAGCCGCAGCGGTCGTCCCGAGCGTTGATGCCGAGATTTCCATGTACGGTAACGGCAATATTGACGCGAACGAAAACACCGTCTCGATATTACGTTTGTCGGGATCCAGTCAGACGGTCACGGTCAGCTCAAATCTGAGCGTCGCCGGGGCCCTATTCATGGCGGCGATCGACCGCACACTCTCCATTAATAGCGGCGTGGCACTGACGTTCTCTGGCGCTACATTCGGGGTATTCGGCACAGTCACCGGAGACGGGCTGTTTACCATTACTTCCGATTCTGCCGGCCCCGGCACCGGCGGCACCCTCTCTGTGGACGTCCGCTACGATGCATCAGCGGGTAATGTTGCCAACACCACTTTCGATGCTCGGACATACGGTGGGGACGTGGAAGTGTACTCCAGTGTAGCGGGCATACGAACGGTCACAATGGCGGCAGGGACGCATACTATCAGCGGAAATCTCACGATTACTGGTGGTGCGAGCCAGAGTTTGGACGTGACCCTAGATAACAGCACGACGAATCCAACCGTGAACCTTACCGGGAACTTAAGTTTTGTGAAAAGCGGGGCTGGTACGCCGGCCATAACCTCTGGGACCGGGATTTTGACCGTGTCTGGTAATGTGAATTTCACCAGCGGTAACTATACAGCCAGCACGGGCAATACATTGAAGATGAATGGCACCAGCAAGACGCTCACCAGTGCTAGCCAGGCACTGCAGAACTTTGAAGTGTCCGGCGGGAGCGTCGCATCCGCCGATGCCATGAACGTGGATGGCACGTTTACCGTCAGTAGCGGTGGATTCACCCAGCATGAGTCCACCAACCTCAACGTGGCTGGCGCCTTCACCCTGCAGAGCACGACGACGTTTACCCCGTCCACCAGCGGCAAGCTCATCCTGGATGGCGACCTAACCTTCACGGACGGCACATCGCCAAGGCAGGACCTCGGTGACGTGGAAATTGGCACCTCGCCGGATACCACTGACTTGGCTTCGGACCTGACCGCCAGGTCTGTGACTGTGCAGAGCGGTGACGTGCTGAATACGAATGGTTACGATTTAGATATTGGCATTGGCGGGATTACCGTGATTGGCACCCTAGACGTCAATGACGACGGTGAAACTGACGGTACGCTCATGGCCACGGACGGCAAGTTCGATTTGCAAACCGGTGCCACACTGGCGAATAGTGCTGGCACGAACGTCGGCTCCACGCTTACCTTCACTATTGCCGCAACAGCGGTTGCTGATGCAACCAGCGATTTAATCACTGCTGGTACGGGCTCGCTCCACAACCTAACAATTAATGACGGCGGCGGTACGTACACCATAACCGTGGAAGTGGAAGACGCAGTGGCAGTAGATGGCGACATAGCTATTACCGGCGGCGTCTTGGATGCGAAGACTGGTGAAGACAACGCCATTACCGTGGGCGGGAGCTGGACCAATGCCGACATCTTCCAGGCTCGGTCCGGCACGGTCACGCTCACGGCCAGCGACGTGGCCGCCGGAACGGTGACTGTTGATTCCACGGGTGCAGGCACCGCCTCTTTCAATGACCTGACGCTCAACGATGCAAATGGCGGCGATACCTTCCTGCTCGAATCTGCCCTAGACATCAACGACGACCTCTTGGTAACTGGCGGCACCCTCGACACGAAGACCGGTGAGAATAACGCCATTACCATCGGCGGCGACTGGACGAATAATGACACGTTCGAAGCCCGCTCTGGCACCGTCACCGCAGATGGCGCTGCCCTGCAAACCTTTGGCGGTACGCTCACCAGTACGTCAGACTTTAACAACCTGGTCATTAGCAACACCTCCGGTTCAGTCACCGGCTGCTCCACGTCCTTCTCACCCGGCGTGGCCTTCAGCGCAGCGGCCACCATCAGCGGGACCTCCACCATCAACGCCAATGGTAAAGTGCAGTTCAACTCTGGCTCCACCTACACCATCACGAACATTTCCTGGGTGGGGACGGCGGGCAACGTCATTTACCTGCGCAACTCCAACCTCGTCAGCGGGACGTGGTTGCTGAACGTGTCTGGCACGCAGGCTGTCAGCTACGTGGACGTCGGCCGATCCGATGCATCCGGCAATCCGGAAATTGACGCCTCTGACGGGACCAACACGAACTGCGAGAATAACGTCAACTGGAATTTCGGGGTGACCGGCATCAGCATCTCCGGCTCGTCGAATAGTTCAACTGGTACTGTCCGCGTTGCGGTGAACGGCACGGAGCAAGCGCAAACCACGACTCTCGATGCCAGCTGGACAATTTCCGGCGTTACCGTTAGCAGCGGCAACGTTGTCGTCGTGTATGTTGAAGGTGCAGACGCCGCAGAAACGACTGGCGTATCCCAGTACGATGGCACCGGTGACATGGACGGTTTCGTGCTCAACACAAATGTGCTGACCATAGGCAATGGCGACAACCAGACTATTGACCTCACCGACCTGGCTGGGTATGACTGTGACGACGATGAAGATGTTATGTTCAGTAGTAATGCTGGTACGTTAGCGGTGCAGGGGTGTACGAATTCATACGGCGACGAAACGCTCTCTACTAAAGCATCGAACACGCTCTCGGTCGGGAATAGCCAGGTAGTGACAACCGATAATCTTACGAACGCCGGCACGCTCACGTCAGGGACGCTCGGGACGTTCACCGTGGCCGGTAACTGGACGAATACGTCGACGTTCACCCCCAGCACCTCAACCGTGACCTTCAGCGCAACGGATGCAGGGCACACCATCAATAACGGTGCAGCTAATTTCTACAACCTCACCTTCGACGGTTCTGGTGGAGCATGGTCGCCGCTCACCAACACCCTAGCTGTTACCAATGACCTGACCGTAACGAACGGTACGTTCAATACTGCCACCGGGACTGCGAACGTGACGGTCAATGGGAATGTTCAGTGCGGGGCAACCTGCGGCACAATTACCATGAACACCGCGGGCACCAACACGTTCACCCAGAGCGTCGCCGCCAGTAAAGCGTTCGGGACGAATGTCGCGGTCGCAACGAACTGGACATTCTACAATCTCACCTTCACAGCCTCAGCTGGCACCCCCACCATCACCACGAACGGCACGGGGACTGGCCAGATCATTGTTGCGAATGCCCTGGCCACCACGAACAGCGGCACGTCCCTGGTCGTAGATAATGAAACGAACGATCGGGTTCTGGATGTGGATGGAGCCGTGACCATTGGTGCTGGGACAACCCTGCAAGCATCATCGACGGCCGCATTCACCGTAGCGGGCAATTGGACGAACAACGGAGACTTCACCGATGGCACGGGGACGGTAACCCTGAATGGCGCAAGCCAGCAAACGGTGGATGGCCAGCTCACCGGAGCCAGCGATCGATTCTACGACCTCGCCATTACCAACGCGTCGGGAAGCAATCCAGAGACATCGCCATCGGTGATTTTTGCTGCGGCCGCCGATACCGCGGATGATTTCATTGCCCAGACTGCCAACACCAAACTACGCTTCCTCGCCGGCGGAACGTACACGTTCCAGAAAGTGACATTCAACGGGCAAGCAACAGGTACGCGCGTCGCCCTGCGCAGCTCCAGCACCGGCACGGCTTGGGCGCTCAACGTGGCTGGTACGCGGGCAGTTTCCAACACCGACGTTCGAGATTCGAACGCGTGCGGCCAAGCACCAGATATCGACGCAACTGATGGTACGAACTTCGATGCCACCGGGAATAGCTGCTGGCAGATTAACACCTTGACGTTCGCCATTTCCGATGTGGCTGTGGGCTTCGGCGTGCTCTCGCCGACTGCTGCCACCTGGGCGAACGGTGCCGCCACAGGTTCAGCCAGCGCCGTGGCCGCGCACACGCTCGCCGTGACGACGAATGCCACAGGCGGGTACGCGCTCTCCTACTTCGGTCCGACGCTCGTGGGCCCTGAGACCATTGATGCCGCCACGTTCACCGCTGACGCTAATGGCACACCCGGGAGCAAGCAGTTCGCCTTGTCGATTACCACCGACGGGGACGGGACGATCCCAGCGGGGTACCAGAAGGCGAGTAACAACTACTCCTTCGTGCCCAGCACGACGACGACGCTCATGTCCGAGACCGGGGCAACAGCTATCGAGACTGCAAGTGTTTACTACATCTGCAACGTAGCGGCCGTAACGCTCCCTGGTGCCTACAGTACGAACATCACGTACATTGCCACGAGTACGTTCTAAGCTGAACAATCGTTCTGAAAGTTTTCTCGTATGCTCAGGGCAAATACTACCCCAGAGTTGCAAGTTTTTGCATTCCGTGCTATACTATTTTCAGTAAGTATAAAAACCTTTCCTATTAGCCCCGAATGGCTATGAAAACTACCAATGTGTTCCTTGCCAAGCGTGGACCAGCCCGAAAAGCCGTTGCTGTTTTTGCGATAGTTGCTTTACTGGCTTTTCTCACGCCTATTAGCCCTGCACGCGCTGCAGCGGTTACTGCCATGAAAGACACTGCCTCGCGGCTTGAGGTAGGCGTTCAGGGTACGCACGCGTTTAGCTTCACTACGGCAACGGCCCTAACGCAAACGCAGACCATTAACATCGCCTTTGATGCAGCAGCGGATAGCTTCACGCTCGATGGCACTATAGCGAGTACAGACTTCTCTGCAGCGTCTGGCTTGACGATCGTCGCGAACGTTGGTGCTTGTGCAGGCGGAACTGATGAAGTGTATCCATCTGTAGACGCTTCTGCTCCAGGTGAGAGCTACACACTCACCGTGTGCACTGGAGATACAGTGCCCGCAGGCGCGATTGCTTTCACGATTGATAACAACGAAATTACCAACCCTGCCGGCGCAGCGGTGTATAAAGTTGACATCACCACGACAGCGGACAGTGGTTCATTCGCGCTCGCGATCGTTGCCGATGATACGGTGAACGTCACGGCCACTGTTGACCCGTCCGTTACCTTCTCTATCTCCGACGTTGCCATTGGCTTCGGTGTCTTGTCGGCAACAGAAGAGTGTTGGGCGAACGGTACCCCGCCAGCTGCGTGTGATAGCACTAGCGAAGCTGCGCATACCTTCCAGCTTGGCACGAACGCAACCGATGGGGTTGCCCTCACCTACACAGGCGCTACGCTGACGAGCGGGAGTGACACCATAGCCGTTGCGACCATTGCCGGTGATGCCGATGGCACGCCGACGACTGAGCAGTTCGCAATGGGGTTTGATGATAACGCGGCAACCTTCACCTTCGCCGACACCGCGGCCTACGACGAGAGCGCGAATAACTTCAAGTTCGTTGCAACGGGAACGAATGCGATACTCTCCATAGATGGTCCAGTTGCCGCAACGACCATAGACGCGCACTACATTGCGAATATCTCTGCAGCGACTGAAGCAGGAGCGTATACGACGAGCATCACCTACGTAGCCACTGGGACGTTCTAGGTCCCGTGGTGTGTATGCTCCAGACATTTGCCTGATGACCCACAGATGGATCTTTCGGGCAGTTGACATTCTTGCTGGGGAGTAGTGAGGGAACAGTGGAAGTGGTATACTCTGGGGGTAGTTTTGACTAGACAAACTTATGGCTAGCAAGCAACACAAATTCACCACGACTAGTCTCCTCGTTCTCGCGTTTAGCCTCATTGCTGTTCTTGGCAGTGCTGGTGTAGCGAAGGCGATAACCATTAGCCCACCGTCCATAGAATTCACCGTTCAACCTGGCAGCCAGGCTGAATTCATTGTGAAATTGTACAACGAAGGCACAGAGAAGCAGACCCTCTTCATGAATGCGACAACCTTTACGGCTGGCGCCGAAGAAGGTGTCCCTGCGTACGATTTCTCCTCACCAAAAGAGGACATTGCCACGTGGGTGAAGCTTGATGCGAAACCAATTGTCCTGGAGCCGCAAGGTCGACAAGAGATCACGGTTGCCATTAACGTCCCAGCCGATGCGGCACCCGGTGGACACTACGGCGTCGTTGCGTTCGCTTCAAATCCGCCAGTCGCCGATGGGGCTGAGAAACCCCAAGTAGCAATCGCGCAAGGCATTGGTACGCTCCTCTTCGTTCGCGTAGAAGGCGAGGTGGTGGAGTCTGCGCGGGTCACCTCCTTCCTGACGCAGACGAAGTACGACCACTTGCCAGTGACGTTCACAACAATCTATCAGAACACCGGCAATATCCACCTCAAGCCTACTGGGACAATCACCATTACTGGTATAACTAAGAAGGTCGCTGCTACCCTCCAGGTAAACCAAGCGCCAGCGAAAGCGTCTACCCTCCCGAACTCCAGTCGTACCTACACGGCGTCGTGGGGCAGCGAAGGTACAGTGAAGACGACGGCAACGAATGCCTGGTCGGAGTTCTGGCAAGCGTACAGCAATGAGCGCACGAACTACGCCTTCGGGAAGTACACCGCTACACTGGCACTCACCGCTGGTACATCTGGTGCTGTGGTGACGAATGCAACGACTACCTTCTGGGTGTTCCCGTGGCATATCTTCTTGGTGTGGGGTATCGCACTCATCCTCCTCATCCTCCTCCTCATCATTCTGGTGAAACGGTACAACAAGTGGGTAGTGGCGAAAGCCCAGGGGACGAAGCAGAACCCACCGAAAAACCAAACTCCATTGAAAGACATATCCTAGGCGCCTATGCGCACGGGTAGATGGCTCCGGACACTAGTAGCTCTGGCGGCAGTTTTCTCATTGACCGGTGCGCTGCCCGCAGTTGCGCTTGATGTCACGGTGAGCGCAACGGTTGAGAGTGCGACACCACCAGAAACGCCACCAACAGCAGTGGTGCTCCAGGGTATTGCCTACCCATCCTCTACCGTTACCATTCTGAAGAACGGTGCTGTTGCCGTGCAGCTCCCAGCCGACCCGCTAGCGAAGTTCAACGTGACCGTCGGCAGCTTGGCTGCTGGCTCCTACACCTTCGGCGTGTACGGTACAGACGCCGATGGCCGCGCAGGCCCAACGTCGAACTTCACCGTAACCCTTACGACCGGTACCACGGTGACGATCACTGGCATCTTCCTTGGCCCGACAATTGCAGCAGACAGGACCGCACTCAAACCAGGGGAGACTATTACCCTCCTGGGCACGACGAGCCCGAGCAGTGCGGTGCACGTGTACGTGAGTTCTGCGGAAGAGAAGCAGTTCGACACGCAATCGACCACCGTCGGCGCTTGGTCCCGCCAGATTCTAGCCTCCGATCTCCTTGCCGGTACGCACACTGCGCGGTCGAAAGCCGTTGACGGTGAAGGAGGTATTTCTGCGTATAGCGATACGGTAACGTTCACCCTAGCCGCCGCGACGCCAACTGGCCCAACGTACATACGGCCAGACCTGAATGAAGACGGCAAGGTCGACCTCATTGACTTCAGCATCCTGCTCTACTACTGGGGCCAGCGAAGCCCGAGCCACCCTAAAGTCGACATCAACCAGGACAGCGTGGTGAACATCATTGACTTCAGCATCATGCTCTTCTACTGGACCGCGAAATCCGTATGACCATACGTCGTTTCCTCATTGCCTGCAGCATCGTCGGCGCGTGCCTGGTGACCGCACATGCCGCGAGTGCTGCCATCCTGTACACCATGCCAGAGGCGCAGCAGGCAGAGCCGAACGATACGTTCACCCTGGATGTGCGGCTGAATAGCCAGAACGACACGATCAACGCTGTGCAGGCACGCGTGCTGTACGACCCGTCTGCCCTGGAGGTTCTCGAGGTCTCGAAGGCCGGGTCGTTCCTCGTCCTCTGGACAGAGGAGCCGAAGGTTGATGCCAAGGCAGGGGTCGTCACCTTCTCGGGCGGCACGCCGAACGGTAGCTACGTGGTGAACGGCCGGCTCGTTACCATTGTCTTCCGCAGTAAACGCCTTGGCAGTACGAACGTCCTCTTCGACACTGGCACTTCGGGTGTGTACCGGAACGACGGTTTCGGTACCAAGGTCGTGCTCACGGCGAAACCTGCCACGATTACCGTTGCGCTCACTGGTCGCTCACTCGTCATCAATTCCTCCTCCCATCCAGATCCTGACGTATGGTACGCGAAGTCCTTCTTGCAGTTCGATTGGAACGCTGCACCGGATGCACTGTACGCCTACCTGCTGACTGACGAACCGACGGCATTACCAGATACGCGGTTTGGCGCGCGGCTTCGGGATGCCATGTACAGTAACGTGGAAGATGGTGCGTACACATTTGTCCTGCAGGAGAAGTTGCCGAATGATTCTTGGGGCACAACAATACGGCGACGCGTTCTCGTCGATACGGAGCCACCCGAAGCGTTCACGCCACAGCTGACGCGTGACGTCGTACCCGGGAAGCTCGTGCTCATCTTCGCTGCTACCGATACGACATCGTCGGTCTCTCGGTACGTCATTCAGGAAGGGGACCGTACGACCGAGAACGCGACGAGTCCGTACATCCTCCACGATCAGACGCAGCACCAGCGGATTACGGTCACCGCGTACGATGCGGCTGGGAATGCCACGGATGCCGTTGTCTTGGCGAACACCGCGCCGGTAGCTGGGAAGCTGTTCTCGGTGCAGCGCGTTCTCCTCGTTGCGCTGCTCGTGCTCATCGTCGGCACGGGCATGGCGATCCTGTGGCGATGGCCGCGCAGGCAGCCGAAAGCGAAGCGGCGCCGTTAGTACGTACGCCTCGATACCGCCTCGAATTCCCGCTATACTACGGGGTATGGAGGTTCAACAGTACAAACCAAGATTTAGCATTGGCCTTGCCTTCCTCTCGCTGCTGGCGGCTCTTCTGCTGCCTGTGCAATCGCGCGCTGCGGATGGCGCAAGCCTGCTCTTCACCCCCGCGACCGGCAGCTTCACCGTTGGCAGCACGTTCAACGTTTCCATTGCCGTCAATACCGGCGGGAACTCCATCAACGCGATCCGCGCAGACATCAAGTTCCCGGCGAACAAGCTGCAGGTGGTGAATCCGTCTGCCGGTACGTCATTCATATCCATCTGGGTAAACCAGCCAGCGTTCTCTAATACCGCAGGGACGATTAGCTTCCAAGGTGGTCTGCCATCGCCCGGCATAAAAACCGATTCTGGAATCGTGAGCACCATTACGTTCCGCGCCACTGCGCCAGGAGCTGCGAAGCTGACGTTCCAGGATGGGTCGCAGGTGCTCGCGAATGACGGCCAAGGCACCGATCTGCTCACCTCGAAAGGTGATGCGAACTTCACCCTCAACCTCGCTGCGCCGGAAGGCCCCCTCGTCTCCTCCTCGACGCACCCAGACCAGAACGCCTGGTACCAGAACCGCACCGTGAACCTGGAGTGGGATGAGATTGCGGGGGCGGTCGGCTATAGCTACACGTTGGACCAGAACCCGCGCAGCACCCCGCCCGAACGTGATGACCCAACGACTGCGCGGAGCGCAACCGTCACTGCCAATAGCGATGGCCGGTGGTACTTCCACGTGCGCGCCAAGGTGACGAGTTGGGGCGGGACAAGCCATTTCCCAGTCCTGCTCGATAGCACTGCGCCGGCGAGCTTTACGCCGAGCATTGACCCGCCAAGCCCCGAGCCCGGCAAGCGACCCGAGCTGAAGTTTCTCACGACCGACGCGATGTCTGGCTTGGAGCATTACGAGATGCAGCTCATCGCCCTGGATGACCCGAACCAGGCGACGCCGTTCTTCGTGGAGCAGAGCAGCCCGGTGCGTCTCCCAGAATTGCAGGCAGGACGGTACCAGGTTATTGTTCGGGCATTCGACCAAGCAGGGAATAGCACAGACGGGAAGCTCGAATTCACCGTTGCTGCCCCGCAGACGGGGGCGGTCATTACGCGGTTGCCGCTGCTCCAGAATACGTTCATCACGAACATTGCTCTCATCGTGCTCGGCATCGCCGCAGTTGGCTTGCTCATCTGGCTCATCGCGCGCCATCGTCGTCGGCCCAGCGACGTCATCCATGACATTCAGCGGCTAGAGAAGGAAACAGTCCAGAAGGAGTCTGAGCTGCTCAAGACCATTCAAGCGGCCAGGCAGATGGAGAATTCTATCGAAACGCAAGTGCAGCACCAGAAGGATTTGGAGAATATCCAGCAGCAAATTGCCGCGCAGCAGGTTGGTCAACCCGTGACTCCCAAACCCGAGACGCCACCACGAGACGAATCAGGCGCAGACTTCCTCCACAGCGACCAGAACCAGCAACCGCCAACCACATGATCCGTCGAACACTCCTTAGCATTGCCGCAGCATTCGTGCTCGGCTGTGTAGCTCAGAGCGCGCAGGCCGCAAGTCTTGGCGTTGCTCCGAGTAGCGCAACCATGCGGGTTGGTGAGACGAAGAGCTTCAGCCTCATAGTGAGTAGCGCAGGGCAAGCCATGAACGCGAGCCAAGGCAAGCTCACCTTCCCCGCCGAGAAGCTCCAGGTGACGAGCGTTTCGAAGGGCAGCCTCTTCAAGTACTGGACCGATGAGCCGGCGTACTCCAACAGCAACGGCACGGTCACCTTCGGCGGCGGTTTGCCAACGCCAGGCTTCAAAGGCAGCGGGCGAGCGATACTCACCGTGACCTTCCGCGCACGCGCATCGGGGACAGCCACCCTCACGTACAGCTCTGGTACTGTCCTGGCGAATGACGGCGTGGGGACGAACATCCTCACGGGCTACGGCAGTGCGACGGTACGAGTGAGCGCTGCGACATCGACGAATGCCGCACCGAGCCCCGCCCCGACGCCATCGTCGCCGAGCACCCCAGTGCCGAAAGTCGGTTCATCGACGCACCCAGATCAGAATGCCTGGTACGCGAAGTCTGACGTGCAGTTCACATGGACTCGGTCTGCTGGCTTGCAAGGCGTGAGCTACACTTTTGACCAGAACAGTTCTACGATCCCTGATGAGGCAGTGGAGAGCGGCAGTGGCGCGGTGGAGCTGGCGCAGACCGCAGACGGTGTGTGGTACTTCCACCTGCGGGCGAGGTACGCTGCGGGTTGGTCACCCACAGTGCACTACCGCGTGCAGATTGATACCGAGCCGCCCGCGAGCTTCACCCCGCAGGTAGTCCAGGAAGGTGGCGCGCGCAACCCGACTGCAGTCATAAGCTTCCAGACTGCGGACAGCGGGAGTGGGAACATAACGTACGGCCTTTCCATGGATGATGGCGAGTTCGCCTCTGCGAAGAGCCCGGTGACCGTGAAGCAGACCCGTGCCGGAATCCACCAGTTCACGGTTCGGGCGACAGACCAAGCTGGGAACCGGCGCGATGCGATTGGTGAGTTCACCGTGGAAGGCAGCCCAGCACCGCGGCTCACCAGCGTGCCGAAAACGCTGGCGCTCTTCGCCGAGCTCACGGTTGACGGCCTTGCGGTGCAGGGCGACACGATCATCCTGGCAATTGATGGACGTGAGGTTGGCCGTTTCCTCGCAGACGATGCGCGCATTACGCCGCAGCCGGGCGTTGGGATTCCGGATGGCCTCGTGCTCTGGCGTTTCCAGGCGACGCCTTTCCTCGCTCCGGGTTTCCATGAGCTTACGGTGTACGCCATTAACCAGTACGGCATCCAGAGTCCGCAATCGGTGCCGGCGTCGTTCCAAACGCGTGGTTCAACATTCAACGTTTTCGGCGCCACGGTTCCAACGTACGCGGTTATCTTGAGCTTGCTGGTCATCATCTTCGTCCTCCTCTCGTCCCTCATCTTCGTCTACGAGAAGTACCGGTACTGGCGCCGAGCAGACTCGTTTGACCTCGCTCGAGCAGAAGAGGAAATTGATGAGGAAATTGAGAAGCTGCAGGGTAGCCTGGAGAAAGATATTGTGGGCGCAATCCGCACAGCTGTCACGCAACGTTCTATGCAGGCGGCGACGCACGAAGAGATCCGTCGGGATATTTCGCAGGTACGGCAGCGCATTGACGACCTCATTGAGAAGCAGTTGAGGCAGAACGTGAAGAAGCGGCGGAAGCGGTAGTCCTTCGTTATGGTTTTTTTGTCCTCTCGGACGCTGATTCGGGAGTTTTCGGTTGTACTAAGTTACGACCGAGCGATCTTCCACTGACGATAGTTATTACGTATTGTGTTCATACATTGCATAAAACGAGATGCTTTAGAAAACCTGGGGTTTGGGGGCGAAACCACGCTGGTTGTCAATATTATTGAAGGACAAAGCAAAGAATGGAGTTGTTTCGCCCCCAACGGTCTTTTGGGTTACCTTTTCTGACGTCAGAAAAGGTAGATTATCCGTGACTGTTCACAAAAACCATCTGACCGCTCGGTCGTTTACCCGTAGAGCCCAGAGATGCCGGATCGGAGTCCGGCATGACATTCTTGTTGACGGAAAGCGTTTTTTGCGCTATACTGTATTCATAAAGTAAAAAATAAAAAGAAAAATATGCAACAAATACGTACCCCACAGCAGAGTATTCGCCTCGCCGTCGTCTGGTTGGCGGTTTTCGCCGTGATGGCAGGCGTGCTCGCCGCGACGTTCGGCCCGCAAGTTTCGTAAAGCCGACGTTTTCCTGTTTTCCGTGCCACCCTTGCCGCAGTAGGGTGGCTTTGCTATACTCTTTCACGACAAGAGAGATGCGCGCCCTCATGCAGTACGGTCTCGATTTTCGTATTCTATGGCCCAAAAAGCACCGAAGCCGACACTCCCAGCTGCAACGACGCCAAGCCGTTTGGCATTCCTAGGTGACGTGAAGCGTCGTCTCCTGAAGGAGTACGATCGGTTGATGGGCCGCGTGTCTTCCCTCATGGATAAAGGGAAGACCTTGTGGCACGAACACGGGGACAAGGAGGATGACAATGCTTCCGAAGTCTCGGAATTCCAGGACACGCTTTCCCTTGGCAAGAACTTGGAGAAGAACCTGGATGACGTGAAGGCGGCGCTGCAGCAGGTGGATGCCGGTACCTACGGCATGTGCAGCAACTGCGGCAAGCCAATTGAAGAGGCACGCCTGAAGTTGGTGCCATCTGCAACGCTGTGCATCACCTGCGTGAAGCAGGGTCGTGCCGCCTAGAGAAGGAATGCGCCGACCGTACTGGATTGCCGTGGGAACCGTGGCGGCACTCTTCGTTGTCGATCGGCTCACCCGTTCGCTCGCCTTGGCGCGGCCGTCGAGGGACCTCATCGGGAGCGTACTGCGTAGCGAACCCACGACCAACGTGGGTGTGGCTTTCGGCATTCCGGTTCCAGGACCGGCAATGTTCGCCGTCCTCGCTGTCCTCATTCTCGCTGTCGGTGCATTCGGTTGGACAGCGTTCCGGAAGCAGCAGCGACTCGCCTGGTGGGCGTCGGTCCTCGTGTTTACCGGCGCGACATCGAACCTCCTCGACCGTCTCCACTACGGCTACGTCCGTGATTTTCTCCACCTCGCTTTTTGGCCAACGACCGCAAACCTGGGTGACTGGATGATTACCGTCGGTGCTATCCTCCTCCTCGTATCTTCTCTTCGGCCACCCCCGAGAGAAACGTAACCCCTGCTGGGTTGATGCCTAGAGACCATCAGCCAAGCACCTCAACTATGTCCGCAACGATTTTGTCCGCAACAACTATTGGTATTGAAGGCGTACTCGTGCACGTCGAGGCTGACGTGCAGCACGGACTACCGAACTTCACGGTGGTCGGATTACCCGATGCGGCCGTGCAAGAGTCACGCGAGCGCGTTCGCTCAGCACTGCGTGCAGCCGGCTTCTTCTTCCCGCGCGGGCGCGTGACCGTCAACTTAGCGCCAGCAGACGTGAAGAAGGCCGGGCCAGGCTTCGACCTGCCTATTGCCCTTGCGCTCTTGGTGCAGACCAAGCAGTTGCCGGCCGAGCCCTGTACCAACCTCATGGTCGTCGGTGAGCTGGGGCTAGATGCTTCCTTGCGGCCAGTGCGGGGCGTGCTGCCGCTCGCCCTCGCTGCCCGCGCACGTGCGGTACGGGCGCTCATCGTCCCGCAGGTGAACAGCCAAGAAGCCGCACTCGTCGAGGGGCTGCGTATACACGGCCCAGCGTCACTGCCAAATCTCATCGCGCACCTCTTGGGTAGTGCGCCGCTCCCCGTCGTCGTTGCAGAGAAGGCACGCACCTCCGTGCGGGTGACCGATGCTGACTTCACGCACGTGCGCGGGCAAGCGTACGCTAAGCGCGCTCTGGCCGTCGCGGCTGCTGGCGGGCACAACATCCTCCTCATCGGGCCGCCAGGTTCTGGCAAGACCATGCTCGCGCGGTGCTTGCCATCTATCCTCCCTGAGCTCTCGCGCGACGAAGCACTCGACGTTACTGCCATCCACAGCGTTGGCGGCGTCCTACCGCCGGATGCCCCCATGCAGCACACGCGGCCATTCCGGACGCCGCACCACACCACGTCGACCGTCGCGCTCATTGGCGGGGGATCATTCCCGCGTCCCGGAGAAGTCTCGCTTGCGCACCACGGTGTGCTGTACTTGGACGAGCTGCCAGAGTTCCCGCGACAAGCTTTGGAATCGCTCCGCCAGCCTCTAGAAGACGGCGTGGTTACCGTGGCCCGCGCTGCGCAGAGCGTGCAGTTCCCAGCCCGGTTCATGCTGGTCACCAGCCAGAACCCGTGCCCGTGCGGCTACCGTGGCGATCCCAAGCGGCGCTGCACGTGTAGCCCGGGCCAGCTGCTGCGTTACGAACGGCGTATCTCGGGCCCGCTCCTGGACCGCATAGACCTGCACATCCAGGTGCCACGCCAAGACTTTGCAACACTACGGGTGGATGGAGCAGCGGCCGAACCCTCGACACGCATTCGTGAGCGGGTGGAACGTGCGCGCATTGTGCAGCGTGAACGTTTTCAGGGGAGCAGCATGCACGTGAACGCCCATATGAGCGCGAAGCATGTAACGGAGTACTGCCAAGTTGATAGTGCGAGCCACGCGCTGCTCCAGCAAGCCGTGGATCAGCTCCACCTTTCGGCGCGGGGGTACGTGCGAGTCCTCAAAGTTGCACGGACTATTGCCGACCTAGCGGCACGTGAGAAGATCGAACTCGCCCACGTCGCCGAAGCCTTGCAGTACCGGCCGTCGTAAGTCGTTATGGTTTCCCCGAGGTTCAACGAAGGTAGTTGCGCACACTTCGTGACGACGAAGACGTATAGAGGTCGGAGGGTTTTTGATGATTCGGCATGTTGCAAAATTGTTGTGGACAATCTTGTGTTCTATGTCAAGCATTACGATTACGAACTCATTGCGTACTGCATCATGCCGGATCACGTGCACTTCATTATCCAGTGGGACACTGACCTCCATCCCCAACTGAGCATTTCTAAAATCGTGCAGTCCGTGAAGAGCCATTCAGCAAGACAAATAGTTGATTACCTCCACCACCCCGTGGGTAGGCGAGGTCCCTTGACCTCGCCTGTTGTTCGCTCGGGTCAAGGGACCCGAGCTACCCACGATGGGGAATACCCGCACCGTCGCATGAGCGAGTAAACTCATCATATCTGGCAGCCCTCGTTCTACGACTTCAACATTTACTCCGAGCAGAAACTTCGCCAGAAAATTGAGTACATCCAATGGAATCCGGTGCGGGCTTGGTTGTGTGTACAGCCGGAAGACTGGCCATGGTCGTCGGCAAAAGGCTATTCCGAAGGAATCGAAACGTTGATGAATCAGCACGAGAATAGTTGACGAAAAGTAAAAAAAGTGCTACAATTACTCTATCGAAAATAGAAACGAATACTATGCGCCCAGAAGATCTGGTCGCGCTTGAACAGCAGGAACGGCGCAAGCGCCTCCAGTGGTCGGTCGTCATCCGTTACCTCGTCATCTTCATTGTCGTCCTCCTCTCGTGGGTGGGGTCGCAATTTGGT
>Ga0172379_10000298_pt1 | contig 131900 bp, 124 predicted proteins | sample GrowelOW334metaG_FD_119756 | JGI IMG/M metagenome (GOLD analysis project Ga0172379, IMG submission 119756) | Groundwater microbial communities from an aquifer near a municipal landfill in Southern Ontario, Canada - Groundwater well OW334 metaG | ecosystem: Environmental > Aquatic > Deep... | reverse complement strand
TGTTGCCGTCGGCAGCAGTGTAAATCATCCGAGCGAGATCCGGGCCGAGAATGACGCCATGTCGCAGTGTAACGAGTTCGGCTACAACTGCGAGGTGGTTACTACGTTCAAGAACGGTGGTTGCGGCTTCATCACCACCGGCGTCAGCGATGACACAGTGCACTGGAATAGTGGCTCCGACATCAACGACGTCTATAACACCTGTGTTGCAGGTGGTTACGACTGCAACTGGCCGATCGGTGCTTGCACCGCCGACCGGTAGATCCAGTCGGTCTTCAAGTACTTTCACTCAGGACAGTCCCCTTGTGGGACTGTCTTTTTTGCTAGCGCTGATCGACGGTACTTTATTTTTCTGGAGAATATTCAACGATCCACTCAATACCGTATTTGTCTCTAAACATGCCGGCATATGACCCCCAAGGGCTATCACCCATAGCTCCTTCTACTGCTCCTCCGGCTGAAAGGCCGTTAAAAAGTGTGTCTGCCTCTTCTTTGCTTTCTGCACTGACTACAATCTTACTTCGGTTTTCATTCTCATTTACTTTGCCTAACACTTCTGGCACATCATTTGCCATCAACACATTGCTTGTACCGATAGGCAAAGCAATAAGCATTATTTTATTCTCCTCCTTTTCTGGTACTGGAAATTCAGCACTTGCGAGGTCTTTAAAACGAATCACTTTTGTAAACTCACCACCAAATACTGATTTATAAAAAGTGAACGCTTCTTCGGCATTGCCATTGAAGTTAATCCAAGGATGTATTTTCATCTGATAAGTATAGCAGAGGGTCGAGCTTAAAAAGAAATAGCCGCCCTTGGTTAGAGGGCGGCATCTGTAGGTGGTGTCAGGCAGCGTTCAAAGCTTCTTCCATTTCGAGGTGATAGTTGAGGAAGACAACGGCGGTGACATATGCCGTCGACTGGCTAGACGGCGAGTCTGTGCGCTTCCAAAAACGGGTCAGCATCTCGGTGTTGAGCTCTTTGATTCTCTCAGCATCCGCTTTCCCGAATTCTTCCTGGCTGAATTTCAGCAGAGGATGCTCGGGATTCTTCTGGCGGAGCTTCGCAGCTGACTCTATGGACATCAGCAGAGAAGCTTCCATGTCGTCGATAATGTCGGCCATGTTCAGCCTCCCAGGTCGAGATGGTTGTAGAGCTTGGCGACGACCTTGATGTCGTATGCAGGAAGAATCTCGCTCACCTCCTTCAGCGTGTCGGCTGCGGTGACAGAGATATCCGACATGTCGACGACTGATGGGCCTTCTTCGGTTGTTGCCCAGTCGAGGTCGAATACCACGACTCCGACACCGACTTCCGCGCCATGCATGTAGATGCCAGTGAAATCCAGCATCCTTCCGTGGCTGACAGGCTCGTGACTGTTGAGGATATCCTGCACGAAGCTGTTGTCTCGCCCCGCGTCAGGAAGGTCTTTGAGCAGCACTCCTGCCCAAAGTTTGTAGTGAGCGTAGGTGCTCATGCGCGTTCTCCTTGGAAAAACTAACCAAAGACAAAATACATTAGAAAAATAAAAACGTCAAGCTCGCGCTGGTGCCTCGCCCATAGGACGGTCTACGGCCGAGGGGATGACTTTCTAACTTTGGATTGGAATAAGGAGTATCCTTTTGCTTCCGTGACTCTAAAAGAATTGTAGGAGATTTTATAAAAAAGAATGCCCCGCGGTTGTGCCGCGAGGCGAGGGAGTTACTAGCTGCTCCAAGGTTTGTAAAGCGAGATCCGCGAGATCTTGTGGAGCTTGATCGTGACATCCTGCGGCTTTCCCCCTTCCAGGAGATTTATACCGCCGCGAGTCATTGAGACTGCGTCGATCGTTACGGTCGTTCGACCAGATACGACAATCTTGCCTGAGACGACCACACGAGTGTTGGTTGGACCCCCGATGCCGATTGTCACCCCTTGGGCGATAACCTGCTTCCAGTCAGAATTGAGCCCGGTCTGGTTGCGCTCGTATTCGAAGAGAAATCTCATACGCAGCCAGAGCTCAAGGCTTTCGAACGTATGCAAAGTCCGCTTGTGGAAGGGTTGAAAGATGGGCGAAGAAAGGTCGATTGCATACCACATAATCTCGCCAGTCTTCTCGTCGGCGTAGTATGCGTGATGCAGCTGGGCTTGATGACAGAGTTTCTTCGCCGTTTCCCGAATCGATGCCGACTTTGAAAGAAAAGTTCGGACGAGTGGGATTGTAGGTTGGATAGGACGTATCCCTTCAGCGTCTTTCGCTGAGGTGGTCGATTGGGTTTGCTGCACTTTCCGCTCCCGTGTGAGAAAAACTTCTTAAACCACAATACAGTAAAAACTATAAAACGTCAAGCTCCGCGGCCAGGACTCGGTCACGAGTTACTAACCATTTTGCTCCTCACGGGCAAAATGCTAAGTACTCTCGACCCCGCCTCAAAAAGCACTCCCCGGTGCTTTTTTCCGGCCTTCTCGTCCTTCTGCCAAGGGAGAGATAAAAATTCAAAACTCCCCTTTCGGGGAGTCTGAAGTTTTTATTGCTCCGCGGCCAGGACTCGAACCTGGAACCAACTCCTTAACAGGGAGCTGCTCTACCATTGAGCTACCGCGGAATATTGTCCCTCAGGACACCAAAACTATACCTATTTTTTAGCTTTTTGCCAATTCGGGCATACATATTAAGACTGTCACACTGAAATCGAGGCAGGCATTTCTTTTATCATCTTTTAGCAAAAACTTGACGTTTTATATTTTTTGAGGTATTCTGATTTCGGTTTGATCCCGCAGACAGAAAGGAGCTTGGGATGCATATCCTGTTCACTACTGACCCGCAGTCTGAATGCTCTCTGACGGTCGACTTCCTCACCAAGGAGGTCTACCCGAGAGGCACTTGGGCATTTGAGTTCGCTCAAAAGGTTGAAGAGCGATGTAATGGTCTAACCGACGCTCTGTGCACGTTCTACTTCTATCTTCGATACTATGAGACGGAAGAAGCTATCAGAATGTCTGGGCCAACTCTGTATGCACGCTTCACTTCTTTTGATGGAAGAGAGTTGTGCAAGCGGAGAGTCGAAATAAACCCGCTGGGTACGTTATGGGTGCACAAAAGCATCAATGCGTTCTTCGACAAAGACACGTTGTCAGGTGAAGCCGCACTCAGTTCACTCTGTGACGAGTTGAGTCAAAACTCCTAAAGCAGTTAGTACAATATTTTACTGGCACACAGTGTCAGTATGCACAAAAAACGCCGCAATCTAACTTAGGTTCGGTGTTTTTGCTTTTATAAACACCTCTGCCGCGCACGGTGTATACTGAGGGCGAGATTATTACGGGCCTTTAATATATTGCCTCATGAAAAAACTTTTTGGATATACGGCAGCGCTACTTGTTGTGCTTACTCTCCCCTTTGCAGCATTTGCGGCAGATTTTCGCACTGGTGAAAATCCTTCGGTCACCACCGGCGAGCAGGTAGTAAACGATGTATACATGGCTGGCGGCAATGTCACCAGTGCAGGCAGTATTGAGGGCGATTTAATAACCGGCGGAGGCACCGTGACAGTGAGCGGCCCTGTGAGCGGTGACATTATAGCGAGCGGCGGCACCCTCACTATCCTTTCAACCGTCGGCGACGATCTGCGTGTTGCAGGCGGCACTATTGTGGTGCAAGGTTCAGTCGGCGGTGACATTATTGCTGCCGGTGGCCAGATAACCATTGGCGGCCCAGGAGTACAAGGCGACCTTGCAATAGCCGGCGGCTCTGTCCGTATTGATGCACCAATTGCAGGCAACCTTAAGGTAGGTGGCGGCACGGTGTATATCAATGCGCCTATTAGCGGCACCGTCACCATCGATGCCGGTGAAGTGACGCTTGGCAGCAAGGCTGTTATAACCGGCACACTTTTTTATAAAGCAGAAAAGGAGCTCACTAAAGAAGAGGGTGCCTCAGTGATCGGCAAAGTAACCTTCGAAAAGCGTGAGGTGTCCAAAATGCCTGCCGCAGCATTGGCTGCAGCCTTCTCTCTGTTTATGCTCGGCAAATTCCTTATGTTGCTGGTGTGCACGCTCACTATAGGCCTCGTATGTAAACGCTTCAGCAAAACTGCAGTTACTAAGGCGGTCGAGCGACCCCTGCTCGAACTCGGTAGAGGCCTCCTTGCGCTTGCCGCATTGCCTGCCCTTTCGGTAGTAGCCCTTATCACTATTATCGGCATTCCTTTTGGAGTTTTGGGCATCCTCAGCTTCATAACACTTCTTCTTTTGGCATGGATTGTTGCCCCTATCGTGGTTGGTAGCGTTGTCTACCGCTACTTCAGCAAACGCGACTCCGAAATTTCGTGGAAGACCATTCTTCTCGGTGTTGTTTTGTATTCTATTGTCGGGATGATTCCACTTCTCGGAGGCTTGGTGCAGGGGCTACTGACACTTCTTACCCTGGGCGTTCTCGTCGCTATCAGTTGGGAGGCAGCAAAGCAGTGGAAGTAGCACCGCATCTGCACTGGCTACTTTGCCGGGTGTATACTGGCGGCATATGGATAAGATAAAAATCGAGCACCACACATTATCAGGAGGTTTTTGGATCGCTGCGTGGCTATTTACCATCGGGTATTTACATCTCGCTTTTTGGCAGGGTGTCTTGGCACTGGTCATCTGGCCATATTATTTAGGAGCCGCTTTGTCACTCGCCCAGTAGAGTTTTATTTCTAGCTTTTTTGACAATATTTTTTCCTATTGTGTAATTTGTGTTGATCAGGTACACTGTGTACGTGAAAAAATACTTTTCAGAAAGGTGGATTTCTGTGGCGCTTATGGCGAGCATTATATTTGTAGTCGCCGCCTTGACCTTCCGCGAATATACTAATCCCCCGATTGCTGCAGTGGTGGGATCTCAAAACGTGCCCGTAGAAGCTACGAGCACACCCCCGCAGCTCTATCCTTATTTGGAGGTGATAGACGGGTGTGGCCCTTACTATGCGGGCGGTGTATGTGTAAATATGCGCTCTGGCCCAGGCACCGAGTATCCGGTAGTGGCAAAGTTGCGCACCGGCATGGTTTTAAAGATCGCAGAAACAGTTGCTCGTGATGGCCGCGAGTGGTACAAAATTGAGCAAGATAACGAGGTGCGCTATCCAGAGCGAATAACGAGCGACTGGTATGTGGCCGCAGAGGTGGTGCGCCTTTTGCAAGATGACGGCGACCATCGCCTTGCGCGCGCAGTGCGCGAAACTACGGTGAAAAATATTATTGTCGATGTCTCCGAAGAGATGCTCTATGCATACAATGGCAATATATTGTTTATGCAACAGCCTATTTCGACAGGGCTTGAGTTTACTCCAACTCCTCGCGGCACCTTTACCGTATACAAAATGACCCCGAGTCGATTTATGCAGGGTCCACTACCCGGCGTTAGTGACCAAGAGTACGACCTCCCCGGAGTGCCGTGGAATTTATACTTTACTAAAGATGGCGCTGTTATCCATGGAGCATATTGGCATGACCATTTTGGAGAACCATGGTCTCACGGGTGCGTTAATCTCCCTCCTGACAAAGCAGAGGAGCTGTATGTGTGGGCTGAGGTGGGCATGACCGTTACCGTTCAAGATTAAGACACAAAATATTGTTTGTGTGAAGTTGCCGCACGAACTATGTGTGAAAGAATACATGTAATGCTCTTCCTCGTCCCTATAACAATTTCTCCTGTAACAGTCTCTATGGTTGCTACTACAGTTGTTGCCACTACAACCATTCCTGACGTACCTTTTTATTCTCAGTTTAAAGACATTACTTCCCCAACGTGGCAGAAGGTTGGCTGCGGCGTCACCAGCCTTGCGATGGTTATCGACTATTACAAGCCGGCAGTGCCTGTAAACACTCTTTTAAAGCTTGGCGTAGCGTCGGGGGCATATCTGCAAAACGCGGGATGGACCTATAAAGGGTTGATCGATCTTGCAAAAAAATATGATCTTGACGGAAAAAGTTTTGATTTAGGAAAATCAAATTCAAAAACTGCATTCGATGAGTTTAAAAAACAATTAAAAAACGGCCCCGTGATCGCATCTGTGCACTACAAATTTGATCCAAAGAGCACCATACCGCATCTCGTGGTGATAAATGGCCTTGAAGGCGACATGCTTTCCTATAATGATCCGGCCGCAAAAGGAGGAGACAAAAAGATTTCTGTTGAGGACTTTCTTAAAGCATGGAAGAAAAGATTCATTGTAATCAAACCCTATGCGAAGCTCGCCACAGCCCAAAAAAATAAGAGTATGATTACAGCATATTAGGTAGCCCTTTTTGATTATGGCAAAAAGAAAAGCTCCGGGTAGCACAGGCGAGGGCAAATTCTATCGGATCGAACTGCGACCGAAGGGTCAGTTCAGCTCCTTTCGCATCCAGGATGTGGGAAAGAAGGGCGGGCTTGAGCGTCTCGCCGGCCACCGCCCAAGCGGAAGCTGGGACACCGCCGCATGGCTTATCTCCAAAGATAAAGCTGATGTGGTAAACGGACACTTAAAAATTACGGGGACAAAAGAAAAAAGTGTTCTTAAGCAGATTAAAGGCCCCATTGTGCACATTAAGGGTGATATCTTTAGGGCACATCCTCTAAATATTCCTGAAGCTAAAAAACCTACCCCCGCAATGAAGCGCGCTCAAAAAGCAAATATCAAAAAGGCTCAGGAGGCACGGAAGAAGAAAATATGAAAGGATATACAACTAACATAGAAAAAGAGTCTCTTGAAAATGAGTATTTTCGCAAGGTGCTGTATACCGACGAGCGGCTTCAGCTGGTGGTGATGAGCCTCAAGCCAAGTGAGGACATTGGAGAAGAGGTCCACGCGCTCGACCAATTTATCCGAATTGAAAAAGGAGACGGCAAAGCAGTGCTCGATGGAGAAGAAACAATACTTACGGACGGCTCCGTGGTGGTGATCCCTCAAGGGACTCGCCACAATATCATCAACACGTCCCCTATCAATCCTCTCAAGATCTACACGCTCTACTCACCACCCAATCACAAAGACGGGACTATCCATAAAACGAAAGCTGAAGCTGACGAAAAAGAGCATTGATACGAGTGAACTATACAAACACCTTTTGCTCGAGTTTTTTAAAATCGTAGGTAGATGGAAAGTGCTCTTCAAAAAGCTGCAGTGCGGGCTCACCGGCATATTCGCCGCTACGCGACGCATAATGCATAGCGAGGATCATCTCTTCGGGCTCACCCACACAGTCGAGCGGCTTAAATCCTTCTATACCAAGGATCCGCCTAAAAAACGGCAGGAGCCTTCTGCGAGCATACAGATCGGCACCGAAGATACGTATCACTTCTTTTTTTGGCAGATATGCCGCAAAACACGCAAAGAGAAATACGCATTTGGGGCATCGCTTACACCAGTAGGGCTTGCGGGCCAAGAGCTGCTCGGGGCGCGAGAGCCAAAAGTAGCCGTTGCAACTCGTTACCTCATGGAGGTACTGCGGATAGCGCACGAAACGCTCCACAATCTCGAGCTCGCTATACGCCCGCAAGAGCGATTTTGCCCCAATGTCGGATGTTATAAAGCGCTCGATATACTCGTTGATCAATTTTTCTGCCTCAGACGATTTGCACCACTGATGATTTATTGAGAGGCCACGGTAGGTAAGGTTGCCGAAGTCAGCACTGCGCTCGTTAGAGAAGATAATTGAGTTATAACCAAGAAGCTCCGCGAGCAATGTAGAGATAAACGTGAACATAGAGACCGAAGGATAGGCATTCGATATGTTAGACCACAGCCTGGTCGATTCGACGCGCGGATCGCGGCGGCGAGTGACGCTGATGGTTTTTGCACCGGCGAGCGCTGCGGTGCGCTTGTGGGCGGGCGTTGGGGCAAATGCAAAAAAGTCGAAAGGTGTACCTGATGCTTTTAACATTTCGGCAGAGAGGATCGAGTCTTTGCCTGCGCCGTTTAAAAGAAGTGCCCGCTCGGGGAGCTCGAGATGCCCAGGCGCAGGAGCTGTCAGTGCTGCGTCGTATGGAAACGAGATAAGATTATGAAAATCAATCTTCATCTCATAAAAGTATTCTCCAAGCCCGTTTAAATAGAGCGTGTCCCAAAAGTGCGCTTGCTCTCGCGTGAGGCTAAACCCTTCGATGCGGATAGTGCGTGCTTGAAAGACAGTCCAGTAGTTGATGCCAAGTATGAGAAGCAGTGCCTCGAGTGTTGGCTTAAGCACTGCCTCGGGCACCTGCCCCCACAACTCGGGCGCAATATCAGAAAATATAAGCTTGTCGGTAAAAATCTTTACTTTGCCACCATTAAATTCGACACGGTAGGTAAAGGTGATAGTTGCACGAGCGGCATCAACTTTGTACTCACCAAAAGTAAACGACGAGGCGCGCAGCATGCATGCATCGTAGCATGCCCACCCGCCGAGCTAGACAATAATTTTAAAGCCGCCCCACAAGGGCGGCTTTTCTTTTTATAAAGGTTAGAACGTTTACGTAGTTGCTACCAACTTTTGAGCCAGCCGCGCATCATCTCGATTTCGCTTGATTGTGAGGTGATGATGTTGCTTGCAAGCTGCTTCATCTCAACCCTATTTGTCCCTGCAGCTAACATACGTGCCATCATGACAGCCATTTCATGATGCGGGATCATTTCGTTGATAAACTCGCGATCGAAGTCTGTTGCTGATACCGATTGCAATACGTCAACATCACCGGTCATGCCGCCCATGTGCATACCCATACCGCCTGTCGCTTGCACCGCGGTGCCATACCACGACTGATACCAGCCGCGCATATCGGCTATTTCTTTCTCCTGCGCTTTGATAATGTTGTTCGCGAGCTCAATCATCTCAGGCCGTTTTGAGCGCTTAAGCACAATCTTGGCCATAGCGACTGCTCCCTCGTGGTGAGGGATCATTTGCTCGATAAAGCCGCTGTCGATGTTGCCGCTCATCATGCCGCCGCCCGACATCAGGTGGTTACCAGCAGCCGGTGTCTGATTGCTCCCCACTACATACCCTCCAAACCCCGCCACGAGTGTAACGAGTGCCGCCGCAACAAGAATAATGTGTTTGCTCATGTCCCCAGTATAAACCAATTATATATTTGATACTATACGACCATGGCTACAAAAACTTCAAGCGGCACGGCACATACTTTGCCAGCGGATTTAAGAGCAGCGCTCGTGTCTAGCAAAACGGCGCTTGCCGCATGGGAGAGCCTTACCCCGCTCGCACGCAACGAGTGGATCTGCTGGACTACCGCCGTGAAGCAAGAAAAAACAAGAAAGGAGCATGTAAAGAGAGTGGTGAGCGAACTTAAGGAAGGCATGCGCCGACCCTGCTGCTGGGTGGGCTGCATCCACCGCCAAGACAAATCGGTGAGCCCTTCGGTCAAAGCGATACTTACCAGCCGCTCTAAAAAATCTAAGAAGTAGAAGAAGCAGTGTAGAATATGATGATGCGTATACTCTTGGTGCTCAAAAAATATTCACTCTTTATTGGAGGCGGCATTTTTGTTATTGCAATTTTTGGGGTCGGGATTTTTAGCTACAGCCTTGGATATACCCGCGGCTCGGGCAATCTCACTGCTGCCCCGCTCTCGATCATTAATGCACAATCAATCGGCAGCATCGCGCTCGACGACCCGGGTGCCAAGACCGACTTCAGCAGTTTTTGGAAGACGTGGGTATTGCTCGACAAAAATTTTGTCCCAAGCTCAAACACCGTCTCGGCCACCACTTCATCTGAAACCCGTGTACTCGGTGCCATTGAGGGCATGGTTGCCTCCTATGGCGACCCGTACACCGTGTTTATCCCAAAAGAAAAAGCTGAAAGTTTTAAAGAGCAGGTAAACGGCGAGTTTGAGGGCATCGGCGCGGGGCTCGGATTTTTAGACGGTGCATTGCTGGTGACCGGTACGCTTGAGGGCAGCCCGGCACGCAAAGCGGGCCTCGAGCCTGGTGATCGTGTTATTGCCGTTGATGGCGCGCCTACAACCGGTGGCGACCTTGCCGCCATTGTTTCAAAAATCCGCGGCGCAGCTGGCACCAGCGTTTCGCTCACCATAGCAAAACAAAAGTCATCAAAAGAAACTGTAGTTGCAGTAACGCGCGGCAAAATTGCTATCCCAACCACCGCAACGCGCGTGGTGACAGCCGCTAAAAGCGTGATCGACTCGGTAGTTGCCAAGGCTGGCGCTGCAGCAGCTGCCGTTGCCGGCTCGGTGAAGGACACGCTTGGCATCGAGCAAAAGAAGGCGGCACAAGCTGCGAAGCAAGAGTTTTTTGTGTTACAGCTTGCAACGTTTGCAAAATCTTCGACCGACGCGTTTATCAAAGACTTGGGCAAGTTTGCAAAATCCGACACCCCCTACCTCATCATCGACCTGCGCAATAACCCTGGCGGCTACATTGAAACAGCCGTTGATTTGGCGAGTTACTTCTTGCCTAAAGATGCGCTCATAGTGACCGAGAAGACCAGTGCATCAAATACTCCTGGCGAGTACAAGAGCCTTGGCTATGGCGCGCTCAGCGGCATTGCTTCGTCGTCCCGCCGCATTGTGGTGCTGGTAAATCGCAACAGCGCATCAGCATCCGAAATTTTGGCAGGTGCCCTGCAAGATCATAGCATTGCAAAAGTGGTTGGAGAAAAATCATTTGGCAAAGGCTCGGTGCAAACACTGGTTGATATCGGCGATTTAGGATCACTCAAAATTACCATCGCGCGTTGGTATACCCCAAATGGCAAAAACATTTCTCACGAGGGCATCACGCCAGACATCACGGTGGACATGGCTGATGCAAAATATGCAAGCTCGACCGACCCCTACATGGATGCCGCAACCGAAACATTGCTCGACGACTCACTCTGGCAGAAATAGTGATACCCTTTAAAAAGGTATAGAGAGGATTTTTGAGGGAGAGCGATGCCCGCTTGTGATGCGCACTCGAGCCCCGGGAATTTTAAAATGCTTGGCAACAAGTTCGATCACTCTTTTGTTGGCGCGGTTTCTCTCTGCCGGCTCTTTGACCGCAATTTCAAAATGATCTTGAGAGACCTCAACAAAACGCTCTCTCTTTGCCTCCGTATGGACACGCACTTTTACATACATGCCTCTACCCTACCATATACACTACTGTTGCAGGCTAAATCCTGTCTTTTAATTGCAAAACGATAGATTTCGTGTTATAAACTAAAGCGGACAAACAGGAGATGTTCCATGCCAAGCGAAACCGAAGGCCCCGCCTCGAGGACTGATGTTTTTGTAGTCTGCGAAGACGCCGCAATCCGGCATCACAATCCGCGTCCGCGCGCGATCGAGAACATCAGGGGGTGCTTCAGCCAAGCTGAAGTCGAGCTTGCCGCCGGCCGCCTGCTCGAGTTCTTTCGCACGAGTGACGAATGGTGCTCGTTCAGCATCCAGCGGCTCGCCGACTTCTATGCCAAAAAGGGCTGGGACGCCAACACCATGTTCTTTGGCCTCAAGGGCGCCTATCTCGATGGCGGCGACACGATGCGCTGTCGCGAGCCCGACCACATCTACATCGTCGAAGACGCCAAAGGTGGCGAGCTCAACATCACGACCGCGTTCATCGAGCAATGTTCGCGCAACATCAAGCAGGCGGCGTAGCTGCCTGCAAACAAAAGCCCCGCATCCTAGGATGCGGGGCACTTTCTTTTCTTATTTGCTTTCTTATTCGCCGCCGTCGGCGACGGGTGGTTTCTTCTCCTTGATGAAGACGAGCTGCTCGCCGTCCCAGTAGTAGAAGCGCTGCTTCATCCAGTCGGGCGGCTCTTCATTTGGATCGTTGTACGTGTTGGTCACGAGCAGCGCACTGTCGATGTAGTAGGAGTAGCCCGCTGCGCTGCCCGGCAACTCGTGGAGTTCGCCGGTCAACATGTCGATGATGACCCCTTGCTGGCACTGCGTGCCGCATCCCCAGGCAACCACCTTGAGATGGCCTGCAAAGTTGATGGGCTCAGCAGCGCTCGCCTTGATAGCCGCACGCCGCTCGAAGTACTGGTCGCCGCGCTTGAGCTTGGGCATCTTGGGATACGGAATGTTCGGCACGCCGACCGCGTAGTCGGCAAAACCGTAGAAGGCGTACCGATAGTCGTGGGCTTCTTGCGACACACTCGCGTGCGACATGACGAAGAGCGAAAGCACGAGTGCAAACACACTCAAGAGTCGGATCATTTGTAGCTCCTTGCTAGTTTGAACAACCAATCCGATTACAACATATTTTTACTAATCTAACAAGAGATTAGTTTTTTGGTGTGCGATGTGCAAAAAGCAGCGCCGCAAGGAGCCCAAAGGATGCAAGGATAAGCGCGCCTAAGCCACTTTCGCCGAGGAACGTAAAATCTTTATTAATCGTCCAGCGGATGTACGCTTCAAGGCAAACAAGCGCAAATACTCCCGCAATAGACAGAGCGGCTACTACTAATGAAAATACAAACACCATCTGCTGCTTCTGTTCGTGTGTAAATTTACTCATGCAAATAATATACCATGCGATATACTGGTGCTCTATGACCAAAAATGCTCACCTCATGAAGTGGCTCGCCTTTCTGGTACTCTGCATGGGCGACCTCATGATTGTGCTCGACGCCACGATAGTAAACGTGGCTCTCCCCTCTATCCGCACCGATTTATTGTTTACCGAATCGAGCCTCGCGTGGGTGGTTAATGCCTACCTCCTCACCTTCGGCGGCTGTTTGCTGCTTGGCGGCAGGCTCGGCGACCTCTTTAGCCACCGCAGGCTTTTTCTTATTGGCATCAGCATATTTACCTTTGCATCTCTTATCTGTGGCCTTGCCGACACGCAGTGGATGCTGATTGCGGCGCGCGCGCTCCAAGGCATCGGTGGTGCTATCCTCTCGGCAGTAGCACTCTCGCTCACGATGAATCTCTTTCCTGATGGCGCCGAGCGTGCAAAAGCCATGGGAGTTTTTGGTTTTATCTCGGCAGGCGGCGGCTCAATTGGTGTGCTCCTTGGCGGGGTGCTGGTAAATAGTTTTGATTGGCACTGGATCTTTCTTGTAAACATCCCTGTCGGCATCATCTTAGTTGCACTCTCGCTTTGGCTCTTGCCAAAAGGCCACGTCGCGCCCGAGTCGAGACACCTCGACATTGCCGGCGCATTTCTTGTCACCTCGTCTCTCATGCTTGCGGTCTACTCGATTGTAAACGGCAACGAAGCTGGATGGCTCTCGCTCCAAACACTTGGGCTCTTCGCACTGTCTCTTGTACTGATGGCAAGTTTTATTTTAGTTGAGTCAAAAATAAAAGTGCCGCTCGTTCCCCTCTCTCTTTTTAAAATTAAAAGTGTCACCTACTCAAACATTGTTGCGGTGCTATGGGCTGCCGCGATGTTTGCTTCATTCTTTCTCTCGGCACTCTATTTGCAGCTCGTCTTGCAGTATCCGCCGCTCCTCGTTGGCCTCGCCTTCTTGCCGACGAACGTCATTATGGCTGCATTCTCTCTTGGCTTATCTGCAAAAATTGTCATGAGGTTTGGCATCCGCTGGCCACTTTCGCTTGGTCTCGGTGCTGCGTCGCTCGGGCTCTTTCTCTTTGGCCTCGCCCCAGTAGACGGCAACTTCCTTATCCACGTTTTGCCTGGGATGATATTGCTCGGCATTGGTGCCGGCATCGCCTTTAACCCGATGCTGCTTGCTGCAATGAGCGAAGTGCCCGAAAACGAATCGGGCTTGGCCTCAGGCCTCGTAAACACGTCGTTTATGATGGGCGGCGCGCTCGGCCTCGCTATCCTCGCAAGCCTTGCTGCTGCGCGCACCCACAGTTTGCTTGCTTCGGGTGTAGATCAAACCCTCGCACTCAACAGCGGCTATCATGTGGCATTTATTGTAGGCGCCTTAGCCGGCCTCGTGGCAGCTGTGGTAAGCTTTGTCTTCTTAAACGTTGCAGCGCCTAAAGACGCGAGCGCCACCGCCGAAGGCGGGGTCCCGCAGGATGCGGTGACACACTAAACTAAATCAGAGTAAAAACTGCACTCAGGGATTTGCTTTAAGAGTTGGCACGGCTCATCTGCTATTGAAAGTTCTTGATGCAGCTTTTGCACTGCCTCGCGCTTTGATTCTCCAAAGACAAACGCAAACGCGGTGTGTATCTTTTTAAATGCAGGGGGCGTGACTGAAATGCGTGTAAACGGCGCAGCTTCATATCCAAACACGAGTGCCTCTGCCCCAAGGCCACCGGTGTGCGGCAGCATCCCAGCCACATGGCCGTCGGCCCCGATGCCAAACTGCGCCACCACATAGGGGTGTGTATCAAATGCTTCGCTTAATTTTTGAGCATACTCAGTGACTGTTTCTTCAAGTGGCTTACCAAAAAGTATTGGCAGCGTGTGTATACCTTCGAAATTAAAGCCAACATCAAGAAGCTGCTGCCAGTTACTGTCTTTGTGGCCTAGGATGCCATACCTCTCGTCGGTGAGGCCGACGGTTAGGTTTGAAAGCTCTATGGGCAATACCTGAGCCCGCACCATATCCATCGCTGCTTTTGAGAGCGGGATATTTGAGCCGCCGCACACAAGCCACAGCACCCCACCTGCCTTTAGCTTCTCTATAATAGTATTCGCCATTTTCTCTACCCCCTCTGCCCCATCTTTTGAGTGTATGAATTGCATCCGCTTATTTTAGCATCATTGCTAAATATAGTAGTTGTGGTATTGTGTCGCCAGCAAATCACAGGGGTGATTTTGCTCTTTTACAGGAGAAGTAGAATGAGTCTCAAGAGTCTGTTGCTCGGCAGCATTGCTGCCCTGTCTCTCACTGCCCCGGCGCTGGCAGCGACCAAGATCTGGGTGCATAACGAGAGCGGGTATCTCATCAGCGACGTCTTTGCCGACTACGACACCAGCGGCGGCACCCGCGATCTGCTCGGCCCCAAGGGAAAGGTTTTCCCGTACGACAAGACCCTTACCCTCAACATTCATATCGAGGGGTGCTACACCGATATCGCTGCCGTCACTCGCCAGGGCGCTTGGGCGTGGGTCAATGATGTGTATCTCTGCGACGGCGTCGCCCATGTCTATTTCTATGACGACAATTTCTGACCAAGCCGTCGCCACAAACTCCGCCGCCCCTCACCCGGGCGGCTTTCTTTTTGTATATACTAAAGACTAGACAAGACTCAATAATAATGTTATTTTGCTTTTGGTTTAAACTAGATCCTTAAAGGAGACAAAACATGCGTATGAACGGCCTGCTCGCAGCCCTCGGCTTTGCCCTCACACTCGGCGTTGCCGCACCCGCCGTCGCCGAGGACTGGGATTGCGACAATCCCGACCGGGACATCAAAATCACCAACGGCAGCAGCTATGTGATCACCGGCGTCGACATCTACAACGACAAACAGCTGGGCGAAGAACAGGCAAACAGGCTGGGCGGTAGCGTCATCCCGCTTGACGAACCGACCACCTTCAACGCAGACCCGACCGGCGAGTACCACACCTACATCGTGGATGTGACCACCGAAGAAGGCTACACTGCCTCGGAACGGATCGACGCATGCCAGTTTGGCGCCGGCTGGTGGATTGTTGACGAGGATTTCGAAGAAGAAGAGGGCGACTACTAACACTCCCTCAAGTACCACTGCCGCCCCTCACAAAAGGGGCGGTTTTCTCTTTTTAGGGGGTTTTGCACACCCTATTAGGTTATTCCATAATAGCGTGTTACAATAAGGGCCTCAACAAATGGTTGAGGAGACGTAGTCGAGTTTCAGAAAAAATTAAATTAAAACAACATGACAGGAACAATCAAGACTCTCACTGACCGTGGTTTCGGATTCATTGCACGCGATGGCGAGGCAAAGGATCTCTTCTTCCACTCGAAGGAGCTCCAGGGTGTTACTTTCGACGAACTTAAAGTCGGAGACACTCTTCAGTTTGAAATTGCAGACGGCGAGAAGGGACCAAGCGCAGTGAACGTATCACGCGCGTAATCTCTGAGCGTTGCTCAAGTAAAAATGTCCCCGCTTCGGCGGGGCTTTTTATTTCCCCCTGGGGCTCCTGAAGAGAGGTTGATGTATACTACCGTCATGCAAACAGTTTTCTTGGCTTTTGGCCTCACCGGCGACCTCATGCGCCAAAAGGGCATCCCCGCTCTTTTTGCGCTCTACACAAAAGGCGAGCTCCCCTCTCCTTTTAGCGTGGTCGGCTTTTCGCGCAAACCCTGGAGCAAAGATGATGTTGAAGCGCATGTTAAAGAGGTGCTTCAGGCAAGCGGTGAGCTACCCGAAAAAATTGAAGCATTTTCAAAACTATTTTCGGTGGTGCAAGGCGATGCCGACACACCCGAGAGTTTCGACACCCTTAAAGAGCGCGTAGGCAGCCCCGAGCAGCTGGTTATCTACTTGTGCATCTCGCCCGAGTTTTATGCACCCACAATAGAGAAGCTTGGAGAAAAAGGATTCCTGGCAAACGGCGCGCGCATTTTGATTGAAAAGCCATTTGGCAAAAGCGGCGAAGACGCTGCATCACTTGAAGCTCTGCTCTCAAAATATGCAAAAGAGGAGCAGGTATATCGCATCGACCACTATCTCGCTAAAGTAGGCGCTCTTGAGCTCGCCATTTTAAACAAGGCCGACATCGAAGGTATTGGCGTGTATCTACTCGAGAGTATTGGCGTTGAGGCGCGCGGCGCGGCGTATGACGCCGTGGGAGCGCTCCGCGATGTGGGCCAAAACCATTTGCTCGAGATGCTTGCCATTGCTTCGGGTGCAAAAAATCGCGCTGACGCTCTGCGTACCTTGCCTATCATGACTCAAGCTGAGGTGGCCGAAAACACTGTGCGTGGCCAATATGTTGGATACACCCAGATAGACGGTGTGAAGCCCCATTCTCAAATCGAAACGTATTTTAAAATTAAAACCAGTATTGCCTCTGCCCGCGGCACGCATATTGCCGTGATTATCGAAGGTGGCAAAATGCTCGGGAGCACTAAAAAAGAAGTTTCGCTCACCTATACGGGCGGCAGCACCCGCAGCATCTCGCTCGCCTCACGCGGCAACGAGTATGAAAAGCTTTTTGCTGATGCATTTTCAGGCAATCAAGAACTCTTTGTATCAATGGGCGAGGTTGAGGCACTGTGGAAGTTTATCGACCCCATTGTAACTGAGTGGGAAAAGGGTAAAGTGCTGCTTACCTCCTATGAGCCAGGGTCGGGCAGTATCCGCGGCAAATAATATATGGATTTACTTTCGAGCATTATCTTAGGCGTTGTCGAGGGCATAACAGAGTTTTTGCCCATCTCCTCAACGGGCCATCTTATTTTAACGAGCCAGCTCCTCGGCCTCGCGCAAAGTGATTTTGCCAAGAGCTTCGAGATCATCATCCAGCTTGGCGCTATCCTTGCAGTGGTAGCGCTCTACTTTAAATCTTTTTTTGATATCGAGATTCTTAAGCGCCTTTTTGTTGCGTTTCTCCCAACCGGCATTATCGGCCTCGCGCTCTACAAACTGGTTAAAACGTATCTCATTGGCAACGAAAGCGTCGTGTTGTGGGCATTGCTTATAGGTGGTGTCGTGCTTATTGCCTTTGAGCTTATACATAAAGAACCTGCAGATACTTCAGGAGAAGTAGTTTCAGTTGCCTCTATCACCTACAAACAATCTTTCTTAATTGGCATCTTTCAGGCGCTCGCCATTATCCCCGGCATCTCCCGCTCAGCGGCCACCATTGTAGGGGGGCTCATCCTGGGGCTGCGCCGCACCACTATTGTAGAATTCTCCTTTCTACTTGCGGTGCCAACCATGATGGCGGCAACGGGGCTCGACTTAGTAAAAAACGCTTCGAGCTTTTCAGTAGACCAGTTTGGCTCGCTGGCGGTTGGCTTTATTGTTTCGTTTGTTGTTGCCCTCTTTTCTATCAAATTTTTGCTTGGGTACATCCGAAAACACACTTTTATCCCCTTTGGCATCTACCGGATAGTAGTGGCACTCCTTTTTTGGTTCATCATCCTCTAACTTTTCCACTCCTTGAGCTGATTTTTCCAAGCAGACACTATATATACGTAGTATATTTACTGCATGGATGGAAGCACTCACTATGAAAAGGATGAGCGGCCTTGGGGTTTTTATGAGCGTTTTACCTTAAACGAGCAATCAACCGTTAAAATAATCACGGTTAATCCCGGCGAAGCATTTAGTTTGCAAACTCACAGCGAGCGCGAAGAGTTTTGGCACATCATCTCAGGGTCCGGCAAAGTCACCGTTGGGAGCGAAACAAAAGAAGCATCTGCGGGGGATAATTTTTTTATACACAAAGGGGCGGAGCATCGGCTCGAAGCAGGTGCCAGCGGGTGCACCTTTCTTGAAGTGGCCTACGGCAATTTTGACGAATCTGACATTACTCGCCTACAAGACAAATATGGGCGCTCATAACGCCGCGCAGCATTAGCCACATGGATACAGTACTTTCGGCATCAGTAATCGTAGCGGGGGTCACCATCTCAGGTGCCGGTGTTGTGGTTGCCCTTGGATTTTTGATCCTTGGTTTTTTTGTACTGCTGATTTTTTGGTGGCGTGCGGTGCATGAGCCGCTGAAGTTGAGTCGTGCCAAACAAAATCCAATCCTCGTTCCCCGCCCCGATGTATGGTGGGAGTCTCAGGCGGTGTTTAACCCGGCTGCAATCTACGATCGCGGCCGCGTGCATTTGCTCTATCGCGCCATGGGTGCTGACGGTATTTCGCGCATAGGCTATGCATCAAGCCGAGACGGTATCCACTTTGACGAACGTTTGAGTGAGCCGGTGTATGCCCCAACGCGTGATTTTGGCATCCCCGAGCGCAAGCGTGTCTATGGCCCACTTTCATACAACACCCACCACTACGCCTCAGGCGGCGGCTGGGGCGGCTGCGAAGACCCGCGTATGGTCAAGATAGACGGCAAAGTGCATATGACGTTTGTTGCCTTCGACGGATGGGGTTTTGTGCGCATGGCACTTAACACCATTTTGCTTGAGCATTTTAGAAACAAGAAGTGGAACTGGAAGGTGCCAAACTTTCTTTCGGCACCGGGCGAGATACATAAAAACTGGATACTCTTTCCTGAAAAGATTCGCGGTAAGTATGCAATATTGCACAGCATTTCGCCTCCAAAAATCTCTATCGACTATGTAGACAGCTTGGACGAGTTTGACGGCACCAAGTTTATACAAAGCCGCTACAATCGCGACGGCCGCGACGGCCATTGGGACGCCTCGGTGCGTGGCGCCGGTGCCCCACCTATCAAAACATCTGAAGGATGGCTCTTGTTTTATCATGGTATGGACCCGGCTCATCCTGATGTGGGCTACAAAGTAGGCGCCATGCTCCTTGATCTTGAAGACCCAACCAAAATTTTGTTCCGCTCGAGGAATCCGGTGCTCGAACCAAAAGAGTGGTATGAAAACGAATGGAAGTTTGGCGTGGTGATGGCCACCGGCGCGGTGGTGGTGGGGCGCGACCTCATTGTGTATTACGGTGGCGGCGACAAACACATCGCCGCAGCGCGCGTAAACTTGCGTGATTTTTTGCGCAAACTAACAAACGATGAGCACGCAACACTTGAGCAAGTGGTCACCGCCTAAGGCGGGATCCCGCTATAAGCGGTGATATACTAAAAAATAAGAAAACAATTTTATGTACGTTATACGTCGAAGCTCTCATAATCCGTTTATTGCGCCTGTTGCCGACAAACAGTGGGAGGCACGCGGCACGTTTAACCCATCTCCGGTGCGCATAGGCAACATCACGCACGTGCTTTACCGCGCGCTCGGGCGCCCTGACGCGCTCATGACACCGGCAGGCATCTCTACGATTGGCAAAGCGCTCTCTCTAGACGGCAGGCACTTCCAAAATCGTCGCCAACTCATCGTGCCTGAAGAAGAATGGGAGAAGTATGGCTGCGAAGATCCTCGCGTTACTTTTTTTGAAGGTAAATATTATGTGTTTTATACCGCCCTCGGCGGGATGCCCTTTAACGCGGGCAACATTAAAGTGGCGGTAGCCATTTCAAAAGACCTTGAGACTATCGAGGAGAAGCATTTGGTGACACCCTTTAATGCAAAAGCTATGACGCTTTTCCCCGAGCGGGTTAACGGCAAGGTAACCGTTATCCTCACTGCCCACACCGACGAACCGCCTGCAAAAATCGCCATCGCCCAGTGCGACAACATTGAAGAGCTGTGGGACTTATCGTTTTGGGAGAAGTGGCATGCCGAGCTCGACCAACATGTAATAAACCCCCTGCGTTTTGAGCACGACCACGTGGAGGTGGGGGCGCAGCCGATCAAAACTAAAGACGGGTGGCTCCTCTTTTACTCATACATACAAAATTACTTTGGCGGCGGCGAGCGCGTGTTTGGTATTGAGGCTATGCTTCTTGGCCTCGATGACCCTATGCAGATTGTGGGCAAAACCAAAGGGCCAATTATGGTGCCTGAAGAAATTTATGAGCGCTATGGCATGGTGCCGGACATCGTATTCCCCTCTGGCGCGATCTTAAACAAAAACGGGCGCGTGGACGTCTACTATGGGGGTGCCGACACCGTATGTGCCCGCGCCAGCCTCAACCTGGTCGACTTGCTTTCGGCGATGCTACCCGAGCGCCGTGTAGAGCTTGCGGTGCGTGCCAAAGAAAATCCAATACTCTCTCCTATCCCTCAGCACTCGTGGGAAAATAAGGCAGTCTTTAATGCCGCAACTATTGATATAGACGACACCATACACATCGTGTACAGGGCGCTTGGTGATGATGGCATTGCAAGGCTTGGGTATGCCGCAACAAAGAATGGCGTAAAAATTACTGAGCGCGGGAGCGAACCTATTTATGCACCTCGCGCAGATTTTGAGTCTCGCGGTTGCGAAGATCCGAGGCTGACGCGCATCGGCCAGACTATATATATGGTATACACCGCCTTCGACGGGCAAAACCCGTGGCGCGCGGCCCTCACGAGCATCTCGGTTAAAGATTTTGTCGCAAAGAAGTGGAATAAGTGGACTCCACCGCAGCTTACTACTCCCGATCGCGTACAAGACAAAGATACCTGCATCTTGCCTGAGAAGATAGGCGGGCAATATATGTGGATGCATCGCATCGACCCGCTCATCTGTGCCGACTTTTTAGACTCGCTCGACTTTAAAAAGAGTCGCCTTACCCGCTGCATCGAGATCATGGGCCCTAGAGCTGGCATGTGGGACAGCACTAAAATTGGCATCGCGGGGCCTCCTATCAAAACTAAAAAGGGTTGGCTGCTCATCTATCATGGTGTTTCTAAAACATCGACCTATCGCCTTGGTGCAGTGCTGCTTGACCTTAAGAATCCTTCGGTAGTGCTTTCGCGCAGTGTCGATACCATTTTTGAACCGCTTGAAGATTATGAAAAGAACGGGATGGTGCGTAATGCAGTATTTTCTTGCGGGGCGGTGCTGCGTGGCGACACGATACTGGTGTATTACGGCGGCGCAGACACGGTGCTTGGTGTTGCAAAAATTTCACTCAAGAAACTCCTCGACATTCTCCTCCCCGACAATTTGATCTAGCACCTTGTGCGCATTCGTATGAAAGACACACCAAAATTAATTGCCTTTGACCTCGATGGCACCCTTGCCGAGTCGAAGCAGCATCTCCATCCCGAAATGGGAGAGCTTATCACTGAGCTTCTTTCGAAGATGCCGGTTGCCATTATGTCAGGTGCATCGTTTGCCCAGTTTGAAAAGCAGTTTTTACCCGCGCTCGGGGTGACCCCGCATATCGACCGACTCTATATCTTCCCCACTAACGCGGCGCAGTGCTTTACCCACAAAGGCGGCGCGTGGCGCGCTATTTATGACCACTCATTTAGTATATTTGAGAAGGCGCGTATTTTGCAGGCACTCAAAGAATCACTCGAGGAGACTGGCCTGGGGAATCCTCCCGAGCGAAATCCTGACTGGGGCGAGCAGATAGAAGACCGTGGCGCGCAGATTACCTTTTCTGCCTTAGGACAAAAAGCACCTATCGAGGTAAAAAGAGAGTGGGACCCGTCGCGCGAAAGGAGAAAGCCGCTCTACGATGCACTCGTGAGGCGCCTCCCTGACTTCTCAATTGGGCTCAATGCAAATACCTCTGTTGATATAACTCAAAAAGGGGTTAACAAGGCCTATGGCATCAGGCAGCTCCTTGAACTCGCTGAAATTTCGATATCGGAGATACTATATATAGGTGACGCACTCGAAGAAGGCGGCAACGACGCAGTCGTTAAAGAAACTGGTGTGCATACCATCGAAGTGTTTGGCCCCGAAGAGACCGCAAGCATAATCAGAAATATTATTAAAAACATATAATAAAACCCCTCAATGAGTGAGGGGTTTTATTATTGCTTTTGTGAGGAAGTTATTCGATGACCACCTCTGAGGTGGTTACCTCAACCACTATCTCCTGCGTCGAGGTAGCTTCGGGATCTACCACCGGCTCATCACCACCCGGTGGCATCAGAAATGCCGTGACATCACTTAAGATAACCGCACCTACTGCTTGGATATTGAAGGTTCCTGCACGCAGGGTATTGCCCTGAGAAATAGCAGAGTTTGCATAATATGAGATGGTGCTGCCCCAGACACCACTGGTAGCAAGAGCACTCACCACAGCAAACAGTGCAAATATACCCATCACTTTACGTGTAGCACGAGGTTGCGGAGCCTCAGTATCCTCGTCTGTTTTCTCTACAACCTTTTTGCGGCGAGCACGCATACGCCTGAACTCCTTATATATAGAGCGACCCTCCTCAAAGAAGACCACGAGCGCAGGGATGCCCACGAGCAAGAAGAAGCCGAGCTTGGTGCGCGCAAATGCAAGCACATATCCTGCATACGGCACTGTAAAAAGCATTTTGCCTTTTACGCGCGCCACACTGGTTGAGGTTTGATCCTCGGTGTCGTTTGCATCACCCTTTGTAGTGAAGGCCATCTGGCTGCCAGTGCCTTCAATTTTTACAATGCGGTGCGTAGTTGGGATTTGAGTTTTGGTATCTTCACCAAACGTGATGACATCGCCTACCGCATAACTGCTTGCTGGCTTTATCACCACGATGCTGCCTACATGAATGGCGGGCTCCATCGAGCCAGATTTAACCACTTTAATTTCGTAGTTGCCTGGTATCGGCACGAGCGTCAGGGCAAACAAAAGCCCAATGAGCCCGACGACCCCGATCGCTAGATAATAGAGTGTGTTAGATGCCGCCTTCATATATTAGTTAAGCACACACGACTGTGTGAACACGCGAATGTTGTCGATGAACGAACCGAGCGAATTTGCGGTGCCAATGTCGCCAAGCTCAAAGCGTGTCGAGGTGGTGGTTGCAACCACCATAACTGTGCGCTCAAGCCAAGAGATAGAGCTGGTGCCCGCCGTGGGGCCTGCCGTGTCTACCACATTGCCACCCCAACGAACTTCTACATTGTTGTCATTTGCAGGAGTATTTGGGCGTGCGGCAAATGCGTAGTGGATCTCGTAGCTCTGGCCAGGGACCGTGTTGATCATCTGGTAGATCTTGGTTGATGCTGGCTCGCCATCGAGTGAGCCTACATGGCCGTTCCAATCGCTATCGAGTTCGATGTATTGATCGCCATCTGCAGATGGACCAAGCACACCTTCGTGGAGCTCGAGGCTTGGCACCTCAGGCCTATTTTGGCTATTGAAGGTTGTTGGCACATCGCTTCGCCACTCAACATTCCATCCGCCAGAGCCTGATGGGAAGATATCCCATTGCTCGCCTGAGGTTACCTCGGGAGTCTCAAACCCGGCACCCGGGAGCAAGATGTTAGTGGTAACTATCGGGCAAGTGCGAGTTGCACACGTAAAGTTTGGATTGTTGCGAGACTGTGTTGCCTCAAACGAAACATCTGCAGTGAGGCTGTCGGTTTGTGTTGAGTTGTTAAGCAGAGAGCCATTGCAAGTGAAGCCTGCGGTGCGGAAGTCGGGCCCGTTTGAGCCCTGCTGCCCTGGGGTGCCCACAGGGCCAAAACCATCTTGCGCCACCGGCGTAAGGCCGATAGTGCCAAAGCACCATCCTTTGCCGATGTATTTAGTGGTATTGCCTGCAAGTGGCCCCGGAGTGAGCGGAGTCCAAATGTTTGTTGATGAATCTGCGAGCGGGACGTTAACCGAGCTGCCCACTGGGCCAATGGCGCTGATTGGGCCCTGCGAGATTACGTTCTCGCCCGCTTCGAGCACATTGTCGCCGTCGTCGGCCCACCAGAGGAAGTTAACCGCCTGTGCAAGCTCGCCGAGACCAACACCGGTCGTGGTGTCATCAAGAAGCTCCGGCTCGTTTGGCGTGTTGTCATCGTTTGAAGTGAGCTTCACGTTGGCGCACAAGTATGCGTCGTTGGTGTTTACGTGGAGCGAGATGGTGTCTTCGCCAATGTCACCCGGCTTGATGTCGCTGAAGTCGAAGAACTTGTGCAGCGTGGTGCTGCCGTTGTTAAGCTCGTCGAGTGTCCAGGTGGTGCCGAGGTTGAGCACACCGTTGTAGTAGCTCGTGTTGTCGATCTTAAGATCGATAGCGCCCGCCGTAAAGGTGTTGCCTGAAGAGGTTTCGCTGTCGCTAAAGAAAGCGCCAGTTGAACCTGCTGCAGCAATGCCCCCGGCTGCTAGTATGAGTGCCGCACTAATAAATATTCTTTTCATGTTTTCTGCTTAAGGAGTAACTCCGGTAATGCTGACATTGTCTATATATGCATGGTCGGTATTGTTTGTGCCCACGAAGGTAAAGCGCACCTTTACGCTTGCCTTGTTGTCGGCGCTCGGCGAGAGGCTCCACGTTTTGGTTGTCCAATCTGAGTCTACCGTAACCGTCTCGAGTGTCGTCCATGAGCTACCGCCGTTTACCGAATAGTCGACCGTGAGTGTAGCGCTCGTGCCGACTGGCCTATCGATATTGCGATCGTAGCTAAGCGTAATGTCGTGGTAGCCAACCGTGTTGATCGCCATAGTGGTGAGCGACTCGGTGTGATTGGGAGGCGTGTTGTTGGTGCCAGCGTCAAAGTATGCAACTTTGCCGTGCGGGTTGCCGTGGTCATCACCTTCGACACCGCCTTTCTGATCCCACTTGCTGTTGTCGATCTTGTTAAACTCCTTGCCTTTTTGGCACGAAGCGTTGAAGTTGTCGGAGAACAGAGTTGAGGTAGAGGTTGGTGGTGTTGATGTGCCGAGCACAACGCCACTGCACAGGTAGGATGCGTTGCCTCGAGATTGCACAACAGCAAACGAAACATCCACCTTGAGGCCATCGCTTTGCACCGCATTGCCTACATCGGCCCCAGCACACGAGAAGCCTGTGCCGCGAACGAGCGGGCCGTTTGAGCCTGTCTTGCCAAGATTATCTTGTGCCTTCGGGGTTTGTGCCATCGCACCAAAGCACCATGCCTTGCCGATGTATTTAACCGTGTCGCCGGTGAGAGGCCCCGAGCCGCCCCAAATATTTTTGGATGCGTCTGCAAGAACCCAATTTTGGCCATTGAAGATATCTTTAGCCAAACCTTGTTTAAACACCTGCTCGCCACTTTCGAACACATTGTCGCCATCGTCGGCCCAGAAGGTGAAGTAGAGGTAGTTTTGAAGCTCACCGTCATTTACACCTACAGTGGTGTCTACAGCTGCCTCAGGATCATTTTGGCCATTCTCGGGTGTTGCGGTTTTTTGGATGTTCATGCACGCCCACGCATTGTTGTTGTTTACGTGGAGCGAGATCGTGTCTTCGCCGATGTCGCCCGGCTTGATGTCGAGGAAGTTAAAGAACAGCTTGCCTGCGAGGCCGGAGAGCGACCACGAAGTGGTAGAGCTAAACACCAGCGCACCGAGGCTATTGGTGATGTAGCTTTCGTTATCAATTTTAAGATCGATAACACCAGTTGCAAACGTGTTGCCGGTTGAACTTTCGTTATCGCTTAAGAACGCTCCCGTCCCGCCCACGACGATAGCCGCCGCGAACAGGATAGAGCCCACACTGAGAATAATTTTTTTCATAATGTCTGATTTTCAGGAACGCTAGACGAACGGACTATGGATTGACTGCGAATGCAGCTGCTGCTGCTGGAGTAACATCAGTTGTATTTGCACCTGTGTTGTATACATCAGTTGCAGTTGGAACTGCTACGCCATACCAGTTGTTTTCAGCATCCAAGATTCCTTCTGTACCGAATGGTGCATTACCACCACCATGCAAGCTAGTCTCGATATTGTTCTGGTGTACACCAACGCCTGTTGCATCAATGCGGTTTTCAATCTGAACTGCAAAGCGCGTTAGACCATCGCTTACACCAGACATAATTTGGTTGAGCGAGATGGTGCTACCAGTAACTGCAGTAAGAGTTGTATTCTTAGTATCAACCGCTATACCTCCGCCCCAAGCACCTGTTGAGTTGGTGATAGTGTTGTTTTGAATCGCAACATTGCTCATAGCGCCAACAGTTTGGATACCATATGCACCCTTATTATCTGCGTCTATGTTACTGATGGTGTTGTTCTTGATGTTTGAGTTGCTCAACGAGAATCCGCTATCAGTATCAGTGAACCATTGAATACCCTTTGCGGAGAAACCCGTAGCAGCTGCAACGTTGGTAACTACGTTGTAGGTGATGTTTGCACCAGTCAAGTTAGCAGCGACTGGAGAAATACGGATACCTGCCGCTTGTCCAGCGATTACTGTATTAAGACCGTCAAACTTCAAACCTGTGATCGTGACATTGTCTGCGCTCACAAGAGCGAGGTCAGTTACTGAGGCGCTTGAAGGCACAACAGTTGCTGGTGTTCCACCTTCTGGGTCAGAGAGACCACGGATGATAACCGACTTATTAACTACGAATTGGTTATACGTACCTGGCGCAACACAGATAGTTTGACCTGGTGTTGCTGCAGTAATAGCATCACCGATTGCGTTTGCACCGGCTGTAAAGCCAGCACTGACTGCACCGTCATCATTTGCTGTAATGTCACAAGTTGGAGCCCCAACTGCGAAATTAGCTGCACCTACTACCACTACCGGAACTGTTGAAGTGCCGGTAAATGTTGGGAGGCTTGAGCAGGTAAACTGGCCGTTGTTACGAGCCTGGACTGCCTGGAAGGATACATCAACTACGACACCGTCTGTCTGAGCGATGTTGTTTGATCCTGAACCGTTGCAGGTTACACCAGTGCCGCGAACGAGCGGGCCGTTAGTGCTGCCTGGCAACTTGCCAAGGCCATCTTGTGTAATGCTGCCGAGCGCGAGTGTGCCGAAGCACCATGCCTTAGCAACATATTGTGTTGTGTTGCCTGGGATAGCAGTTGTAGTTGAACCTACAATCGGAGCCCATGCACCGTTGAAGATAGTGCTTGCTGGGCCGGTGAGCTGGGTGATCTGTGTCTCACCTACTTCATATACGTTATCGCCATCGTCGTTCCAGAAGGTAAAGTTGAGGTAATTCTGGAGTTCGCCATTGTTGCCCGCTGCTGGGCCCGCATCTCCTGCATCCACTTCAGGGTCCACAAGAGTGTTCTCTGGGGTGCTGGTGATTGCGGCAGCCATACATGCGAATGCGTCATTGGTGCCTGCATGTACTGAAATGGTGTCTTCGCCAACATCTCCCGGCTTCACGTCGCCGAAGCTAAAGAAGAGCTGGTTGGTTAAATCTGAAATTTCCCACGAGTTTGCAGGGCTTGCCACGAGCGTGCCTGCGTTGTTGGTGACATAGCTTTCGTTGTCGATCTTAAGATCGATATCTCCTGCAGTAAAGGTGTTGCCTGTTGAAGTTTCGCTGTCGCTAAAGAATGCACCGGTTGCTCCATAAACTAATACTCCTGCAAAAGCCATGAGGCTGATGCTTAGTGCTATGCGTTTTAACATAAATGTTTTATAAACTTATTTGTAATCGAACTAATAATCTGGTTCCTGCTTGGTGCTAAATTATCGTGCCGGTGCGTTCGACCGAGCCCCGGTATCCCAACTATAAAGAAGCCGTTTTCGCGTGCGTTATATTACACGACGAAAGACAGCGACTTTTTTGCTGGGTGACAATCCGCTAGCCTGAATTGGAAACATGTTGCTCATATTGTTTCCGAACGGTTATGAGTAAGTGGAACCCTGTTTTATGTCTCAAAATATGAGACCGACTTTTTTATCCTAGCACTACAAAATTTTTTATTGGTGTACGAAAAGTTACTTTTTGTATACAAACTGTGGATACAACGCAGCAATATAGGTTTAACAGGTGCACAAAATAAACTCGGAGATATAAAAATATCTTGCGTCAATATATTTTTGTGTGTCACAAAAAATTTTCTCCCACTTTTGAAAAAGAAAAATCCCGCACTACTTCAGTAGTGCGGGAAACGTTTTTTTGGCGAGGGTCGAGGTTATTCGACCGTCACCGATTTGGCAAGGTTGCGTGGCTGGTCGACATCCGTGCCCATGGCAACTGCCGTGTGATAGGCCAGAAGCTGCACGGGGATTGCGGCGAGGATGGGGGCGATGAAGCTTGCCACCTTAGGGAGCACGATCGTGTCCAGGGTGGTATCGCCCGCAGCTTTTGCGCCGTCTGTGTCGGTGATCAGAATGATCTTGCCGCCACGCGCCTTCACTTCTTGCATATTGGAGAGTGTCTTCTCCATCAGCTCATCGTGCGGGGCGATGACGACCACCGGCATACTCTCGTCGACGAGCGCGATAGGCCCGTGCTTGAGCTCGCCGGCGGCGTAGCCTTCGGCATGGATGTAGGAGATTTCCTTGAGCTTCAGTGCACCCTCCATCGCGATCGGGTACATCTGCCCCCGGCCGAGATAGAGTACGTGCGTAGCCTTGGAAAGCTGCTTGGCAATCGGCTCGATCTTGCGCTCAGAGGAGAGCGCCAGCGACACCGCGTTGGTGAGCGACACCAGGTGCCAGACCATCTCACTCTCCTGCTGAGGAGAGATCACTCCGCGCGCAACGCCCGCCGCAATGGCGAGCGACACGAGCGCCGAGAGTTGTGCAGTGAACGCCTTGGTAGACGCCACCCCGATCTCCGGCCCGCACAGGGTCGGAAACACCGCTTCGCTTTCCCTCGCCATGGTGGACTCGGGAGAGTTGAGTAGCGCAACCACATGCTGGCCACCGGCTGCGCAATACCGCAGTGCGGCAAGCGTATCGGCGGTTTCGCCCGACTGCGAGACAAAGAGCGACAGCCCTCCGTCCGCAAGCGGCGGTTCGCGGTAGCGAAACTCCGAGGCAACATCGATGTCGACCGGGAGCTTTGCATACTTCTCGAACCAATACTTGGCGACAAGCCCGGCATAGTATGCCGTGCCACATGCCGAGATAGTGAGCCGCGAAAGATTGGCCCACTCAAACGGCAACTTCTCGCGGAGCGCAATCTTCCCGCCCGCCATGTCGAGATAGTGCGACAGCGTGTGCGAGATAGTCTCCGGCTGCTCATGGATCTCCTTCTGCATGAAGTGCCGGTAGTTGCCGCGGCCGACAAGCAGTGCTGACGCACTCGAGACCAGTGTTTCGCGCTGGACGACGGCATCACTGCCGTCGCGGATAGTGACACCATGCTTGGTGAGCACCGCCCAGTCGCCGTCGAGTAGATACGAGAGCCTTGAGGTAAACGGGGCGAGTGCCATAGCGTCGGACCCCAAATACATCTCGGTCGCACCGTAGCCGATAGCAAGCGGCGCGCCTTGGCGCGCCGCGATGAGCAGTGCCTCTTCACCCTTGAACATGAACGCGAGCGCATAGGCGCCGTGCAAATGCTTGAGGGTTGCTTGCACCGCCATCTCAGGGCTCTGCCCGCGGTCGAGCTCGCGAGTAACCCAGAGCGCCACCGACTCGGTGTCGGTCTGCGTCTTCGGCAAGTAGCCGTCTTTCGCAAGATCCTCGAGGAGCTCGCGAAAATTTTCGATGATGCCATTGTGCACCACTGCCACCTTTTCGGTGGCATGCGGATGGGCATTGTTCTCGTTTGCTTCACCGTGGGTTGCCCACCTGGTGTGGCCGATGCCGATTTTGCCGGCGAGCGGCTCGAAGTCGAGCTTCTGCTTCAGGTTGCCGAGTTTGCCTTTGGCACGACGACGGCCAATGTTGCCCCCTTCGAGGGTGGCAATGCCAGCCGAGTCATAACCGCGATATTCAAGACGCCTAAGCGCCTCAACCATGCGCGGGGCCACAGGCTCCGTACCGATGATTCCTACGATGCCACACATGTGGATCTCCTTTTCTGTATCTGTGGTTGGTTGGTAGAAAGAACTTAGACGCTGGGGCTATCCTATCTGTTTTAACCCGTATTTCAAGGATAAGGTGACCTAGGGCAAAATTGCTTTAAACGCGGCAAGTGAGGCCGCATCGGAGTTGATAGACCAGTTGCCATCGAACTTATTGTGGTTAAACCACATCCATCCAACCACGTTTTTATACGTATAAATATGTGTACCGAGCCCTTCGGTTATCCAAGCGGCTTTATCGGGATGTGCAACCGAGCCAAGCGAAGAAAGATATATAGGTTTGTTGTATTTTTGTACACTGGCCACTGACACATCAAACACGCTTGCGAAACTCCTCCACGGGTCGTTAAAGTTAAAGCCGTCGATGCCAATGGAGTCAACGTATGCATCACCTGGCCAATAATTGCCCGCAGCATTTGCTTGGGTATTGGGCACCGAGTCGTTATTAATGACCCACATCCAGCTCATATTTGATGCTGGCATGATGTCGTGGACGTGGCGCCACGCAGAAATAAGTTTAGATGGTGTGTTATTGCCTACCACGCCTCCCCAGTTGTCCCAGTTACCGTTCATCTCGTGGAAGAGCGACATAACTACCGGGCAGCCATATGCTTGTGTATCATCTGAAAACTTTTTCAAGTATGCATCACGCTCGCCGGCAATGATGCTATCGAGACTCACATTATGGTTTTCCCAGAAGATGAGCATCTTGCGGTCTGGACACAGGCTTTTCCCCATCCAAGTTGGGAAGCTGTCGTCCCAACTAAGAAAAATTTCGTGGATATCGACTTTTTTGCCGACCATTTGCTCCACCACAGTTACGTCTTCGTTGCTGTCGCCTGCATACACTCCCCACTGCATGCTGCCCGAAGAAACTACGGGGGTGGAAGCAGGGGCAGTAACCGGCACGGTAACTGGGGGCACCACAACAGGCGCCGTAGTTGGAGCCTGGGGAGCCACGGTGGCTGCCGGAGCTACTGCTGGCGCTGTGGGGGTAGAAACAGGTGCAGCGGTGACTACCGGAGGAGCGGTTGTTGTTGTGGGTGGGGTAACTACCGCGGGAGGCACAAATACAAACGGCGGCTGCGGAGTGGGCGCCACGGCGGTAGTTTTGGGTAGAGAGGTAGAGGTGGTGGTGACAGTTTTCTTTGAAGAAGCAGGTTTGCTTGTTGAAGTATTTTTTGAGCGGTGCCAAAGCGCCACATGTGCCGATGCCAGCATCGAGATCGGTGCAAGTGGCAGATATGAAAGTGTGCCGGAGCATACCGGCACGTCAGTTGGCGCAGATTCTGTCGAAAACGCGGCACCGTGATTATCGGCCATTACCTGCGCGCGATAGGTGTAGGAGTGCAATGGATCGGCTGTAGTGTCTACAAAATTTGCCGCAGTAGTGTAGCCAACCGCAGTGGTGGAGGTTGGGATGCCTACCTCGCCGCGATAGACCACGTAGCCAGTGGCATTGTCCTGCAAGCGCCACGCCAGGTGCACGACAGGCCCATCAGGAGTACACGCATTTTTTGGAGCTTCAAGTACAAAGTGTTTAGGAGCAAATCCGGAAGCGGCCGAAGCCTCTCCTGTGCTGCGTATGTGCTCGTTGAGCGAATTAAAGGAATATGCGACAACTCCGATCGCGACTATGCCGATAACCGATACGAGGGATATACCGACATATTTATTCATCTCTATATATTGATTCTACAAAACGAACGCGCCACGTCAACCCAAGAGGTGACGTAGCGTATCCGATTGACATTACAACTAGTTTTGTTGGCTACTTCTCGGTTGAGACTGCTGCCGCATTGCTGTTAAGCGCCGCGCGAGTCTTAGGGCCAACTGAGCCTACCGCCTGAATGCCTCGAGATATCTGGTAGTCGCTTACACCCACCTTGGTGAGAGCGCCAAAATATCCTGTTGGAGCCGCGATCTTTAGGAATCCGAGACCAATAAGAACCTTCTGAAGCTCGTTTACCTCCTCTCCGGTTGAGCCGAGAGAAAGATTTTGAGTGAAAACGAATGTTGATGAGCCGAGCACCGAACCGGTTGCGGGTGTTGTAGGCAGCACAGGAGCAGTTGTGCACGTTGCATTAAGCGCTGCGCGAGTTTTAGGGCCGGTGTTGCCAAGCGCGTCGATGCTATTTTTCTTCTGGTATGCCATCACCGAAGCTTTGGTGACGCTACCGAAGTAACCTGTTGCGCCTGCAGTGAAGAGGCCTTCAGCTGTAAGGCGGTTTTGAAGTGCTGTTAATTCGCTACCGGTTGAGCCTACGGTAAGGTTTTTAGTGAAGACAAAGCAGGTTGCCGCGCCGAGCACACTACCGCCTGTGCCTGGAGTCGTGGTGACAGGGCCTACTGGGTTTACATATACATAGCCGAGCGAGAGTGGGCCAGTGCCTGAGACACCGCCGCCGCCTCCACCACCGCCATTACCGCCCGCTGGTGCCGGAGTAGAAGGAGGAGTAACTGGAGTTGTTGCAGTTGTAACCGTAACTTCATTACCTACAGTCTCAGGAGAGCCGTGTGACACTGGGCGGAAGTAGTAGGTAGTGTTTGCCGAGAGACCAGAAACAGTTACTGAATGGCTGGTGGTGAGTGTTGCATCCTCGGTTGCTGAGTTTGCATAGCCATAGTTAGGTGCGCCTGCTTCAGTGGTTGATGCAGTGAGCACCGAAGTGGTACCCCACACGACGCGACTTGTTGCTGCGTGATCGGTTGTCCAGGTGATGGTGACACTGGTGTCGGTTACTGTCCCCTGTTGCTCCGCAGAAAGTACAGGAGCTGGAACAACAGGAACTTCAATAACATTTACGGTGCGTGTTACTTCTGCAGCATTGTTGCCTGCTGTGTCGTGTGCATTGTAATGCACCACATACGTACCAATTACATTTGTATTGACTGACGTTGTTGCAACTGCTCCTACAGTAACAGTAGTTACCACTGCAACTGATGGATCCACATTGTCTGTAGCTGTTGCACCTGCATCACTGTAGGTGGTGCCAACCGTAACCGAAGTTGATGCACTACCTGTGAGAGTAATAACTGGAACAGTAGTGTCGAGAGTTGGAACAGGAACTGGATTTGCGGTCATCATTGCAAGGGCCTCTGCAACCGTCTTTACGGTATTTACAGGCTTCTCCTTAAGATACGCAACGATCTGGCTGAATACGTCTGTAGTGGTGCCGCCGTCTTCGCCATGGCTTGATGGCGCCGCTGGATTGTCTACCTGGTGGAACACGAGGATGAGCCAGGTCTGGTTTGCAACTGCGGTGTCGATCCATCCCTTAATGGTTGCAATCGAGATGTCGGTGTCTATCACCTGCACCTTGAGTGCCATCTTGTCTGACTGCTGGGTGTTGTAACCGTCGTCTACGGTGCGAGCTGAGACGAAGTTGGTGTTGTTCTTGATGTAGCTCTTAATCGTCTCGTTCGTAGCACCGTTCGGATACGCAAAGTTAAATACATTTGTAGCACCGCGATTTACGATCGAGTTATAGCCGTTAGTGATTTCTCCCGTGTACGTAAGGTTAGCCTCAGGGAATGCGCAGTTGTCTACAGAGGTTGACGGCAAACCGTCGAAGATGCGCACCAAGTTACAGTGACTCTCGGTGTGGCCGCCGATCTCGTTACCTGCATTTTGAAGCTCAAGCATCATCGCAGGGGTCATATAACCAGTCAGGTCTGACACCAGAGAACGGCTTGCAACTGTGAGATTCCCTGCTGAGATGTGCTTAATCGTGATCCCCGGGTCAAAGGATGCAGGAAGCACGAGGGCAAACTGCGCGACTAGATTATTTCCTGCCGGGAACGTTGTCGATGGCGACGGGAAAATAAGGGTTGTTGTTGCTGTGTGGTTGCCAGTTGAGTAGGTTACTTCAACAGTACTTGTGGTAGAGGCTGAGTAGTTGTCGGTAAATTCATAGGTTTGGATGCTCGGGTCGGTATAGAGCGGAGACCACGTTACACTTGTTGGAGCAACAAGAGTCTGCATCTCTACTGTCGCATTCGGATCGGTGAAAAGATCGTGGATAGATGCATTGGCAAGCGCCTTGCCCACGAGGTAAAAAGTTGCCTTAAGGCCGCTAAGAAGTGGAAATGCATTGGTGTATTGCGAAGTCCATCCGTCGTCAAAGGTAAGAGAAACAATACCTTGAGAGAAAAGGTTCTGTGAGCTCGATGCCGTCTCGAGGAGCGCGTAGTTGTCGGTTGTGAGCGAGCCGGCAGCGGAGATGGTGTGGTAGACGGTTGCTGTAGTGTAGCCGAGATACGGAGTGAACTGCTGCGTTGTTTGTGCCCATACACCACCTGTTGAAGGGAGTGTTGCAAGCGGGATGTACACATCCGGATGCTGGCCATCTACGCCGCCACTAAGCCCTACAACGAGGGATGTTGCTGCGGTAGATTTGTAAGAATCTGAAAAAGTGTAGAGCGCACCTGCCACAACAGGCACAATATCGTGCACCCATTTTGCATCGCCGCCTACAATTGCAGAAGTGAGTTCGATATGCGCAGCACTACCGCCATTTTCTCCCGCAATAATGGAGGAGCTTGCGGTAGGGGCGAAACCAAAGCTCCAATGACTCTGGGTTTCGGCATCCTCAAAACCAGGATTAGAAATTAAATTTGTTGCAGCAAATGCTGAGCCTGCAAATGCAAAAAGTGCAAATGCGAACATTGCTACTACTGCAAGCACAGTGGCGCGAAATCGCGCGCTCATGGTAGTTGAGTGCATAGGCTCTGGGGATTAAACTTAATATAAATAACAGCTACAGTTAAGTAGAACGAGCAACCAACAGCAGTTTCCCAGAGCCTGCTTAAGGTTTTTCTAGAATATCACGCAAGGATCGAAAAACAACCAAGCTTGGCATTTCGACACAACGCAATCCCCTTGGCAACTTCACATTTTTCAGCGAGCTAGTAGTATCCCCATGAACCGAGGGCATTTTTGTAATAGAGATTGTTATTTTGAGTCTTCATACTAAGAGGACGACGCCGAGGCGGGCCCAGAAGCTCCAGCATTTGCTGGTTTCCCAGGGTTCTGGACCTGCCTCAGTCTTGTTCTCCTTGCCTACGCGGCACTATCATTGCACAACCTTCAAAAAAGTGGATATCTTCTTTATGCGTATCACCTTCCGTGATATTATTTCCTTACACCACAAGGGTTTTGTGGCGAGTCTGTTTTTAAAATAAATAGGGAAACCAGCTGGAGTCTTATGACTGTAGCTATTTCTTCAACTCAACCACAACCCAAACTCAAAATTTCTCTCCTCGTCCCCTGCTACAACGAAGAGAAATCAATTGAAGCTTCTATACACTCTTGTCTTAATCAAACACGGGCTTTTGACCAGCTTGTATATGTAGACGATTCGTCAAAAGATAAAACTCCGCAAATTCTTGCGCGCTATGCCGACCGAATCGAGCACGTGACTACTCCTAAAAATACCGGCAACAAAAGCAGTGCTCAAGAATATGGCCTCGCGTTTGTAACCGGCGACATCATGGTAACCACCGATGGCGACACCCTGCTTGATCCGCACTTTGCCGAAGAAATTGAGAAAAGTTTTAACGCAAACTCCGACATAGTTGCCGTTGCGGGTTACGTGCGCAGCTTGTCGTATAACTGGCTCACCCTTTGTCGCGCATTTGAGTATGCAATTGGGCAAAATATCCATAAAGTGGCGCAGCATTATATGGATTACATCTATGTAATGCCGGGCGCAGCGAGCGCCTTCCGTACCAATATTTTTAAAAATAATATTACCTTCGACCACGACACCATCACTGAGGACCTCGACTTTACCTACAAGCTGCACCGCAAAAAGTTTAAAATTGTATACAACCAACGTGCTATTTCGTGGACCCAAGACCCAGCAACGCTCCCCGGCTATATAAACCAGATGCGCCGCTGGTTTGGTGGCGGTTGGCAAAATTTGCTTAAGCACTACTCAATCATCCCCACCACACCAATGCGCGCATTTGAACTCTCTCTTATGTATGCAGAAGGCCTTATCTTTTCGACACTCCTGCTTCTTATCCCGATCCTTAACTGGTGGCTGGCTTGCACAGTATTGCTCAGCTATTTCTGTGTTGCCTTCTTGTTTGCAGCGTGGGCTGCCTGGAAGGAGCGCCGCCCGGGGCTCCTCATAGTACCTATCCCCTACATGCTCCTTATATATATAAATGCGTACATATACCTGGAGCAGTTTGTAAAGGAGATAATCCTGAGGCGCAAAAATTTAATCTGGTTCAAACCCGACCGTATCCATATACCACTGCAATAAACACCCCCTATGCCAACCACACCCTTTATCGGCCTCTCAGTATTGATCCACCTCATCATCATTGGGTTTCATAAAATCGTTCGGTTTAAGGAGGGCCCTCGCACTCCCTATAAGCCGGCGTCTATACTGCAGCTTGCCTTTGGATATTTCATTATCTTCTCAACTTTTAGTGTGATACTTACGAGCGGATTCTGGCTCCTTTCGGCAAGCGTGCAGGAGGAGCACTCGACCATCTATGCAGTAGAGCGCGCAACTACCCTTGCGATGCACGAGCTCCACTTCTCGACCACGGTGGCATCGGCTGGCGCCGCCCGCGGCTATGGCGCACTTGGCATCATGATGTTGGTGCCACTTATGCTTGCGATACCGGTCTATCTCATGCGTCGCCACAAAATATCTCGCCCGTCGGTTACGCTCTCGCAAGGCGGCTACTCGGCGGTGCAGGTTTCGCTCCTTATGAGCGGCATCATCTCGGTGGTGATCAGCGCCGGATACATCGTGCTCTACTTACTGCTTGTTAAATAACGAGGCCCACATAAAATAAAACCCCTCAGGTGAGGGGTTTTATTTTTGCCTATAGCTATCCTATTACGGAAGCTGTGGCGCTGGGATAATGATCGAGTGGTTGCACTGCACGAGGTTGATCATGCGCTGTGTTGTCTTGTAGACGTAGCCGGTTGCAGTGTGGTCGCTCTCGAGGCCAAACTTAACCCAAGGAGCAAGCACTTCATCAAAGTGTTTAACCTGGAATGCTTTTACTGCCTCAAACGTGAGAGCGCCAAACACGCCAGTTACAGGGAGACCCGCATTCATGAAGGTATTAAGGAAGGTTTGGAGCTTCTTCACCTGAGCCACATTTGACGAGCCTTTCTTAAGGTATCCGCTGATGTAGAGCTCGCAACCTGCTGGGAGCGCTTCGGTCGAAGTACCGAGCACCTGGCCGCCGTTGTTTGTATTAACGAATCCAAAACCATTTGGCCCGCCAATAACTCCGCCGCCATTTCCTGGATTAGAACCTCCTGTGCTTGAAGGTGGAGTAACTACTGGAGTATTACCTGAAGTTGAAACTGCAACATTATCAATAAGGAAGCCTTTGCCTGAAGTGAGTGGAGCTGCTGTGCCGCCCGCGCGGAAGATAAGATCATCCGATGTGCGAGGAGTCTGCTCAGCTGCTGATTCAACATCGAAGCGGTAGTAATTTTCCCAGGTAGTGCCAGTGTGCACCAAAATGCCGTCGATATAGATTTTGACGATATCATTAGAAGCTCCATCGATATAGTCGATAACGAACTTTGCAGTGTGTGCTGTTGTGCGAGAAAGGTTTGTTGCAACTGTTGTAGGGACGAAGTTTGCAGGAGTGCCCGTGCTCTGTACATCGTAGAAGGTGACATTGATGCCACCTGCTGCGTCCTCAAAACCGAGGTAGCTCATGCGTGAGCCGTCGCCGCGGTCTGGAGATACTGAGAGGAAAAGGCCCGGCTGCTGCGCGAGCTGTGCTGAAGCGAAGTCGAACTGCGCTTCGTAGTGAGGTTGGCGAAGGCCACCTGACATACCGTTATTTGTCGAATCTGCCTCACCTGCTTCGTTAGTAACTGAAGGAGAGAAGGTTTGATCACCAAACGCACCTGTTGTAACTGCATTTGAGATGCGGAGTGTCTGGCAACCAAATGTAGTGAAGCCGTAGGTGTTTGAAACCACTGCCTGGTCGTAACCACCTGTTACTCCCCATCCACCTTGGCTGTTTACTGAGCCAAGCGTAAATGCATCAAACGTAGTGCTACCATCGCAAGTAGGAGCGACAACTACTGTTGGCTCAAAATCAAATGTAGTAGTGGTTGCATTGATTCCGTCATCTGTAGTGATAACAAAATTGTCTACGTTGCCCGTAAAGCCATCTGCATATGGCTCGCCAACGCGGAAGCCAAACCAAGAGTCTGAGCTCCTCGTCTGGATGTTTGGGTAGTCGGTAAGAAGGCTGCTGAGGCTTCGAGCGGTGCTGCCAGTAACGGTGTTCGCTACGGTCACGGTGCCTGCTGGCCAATAGCTACCCGAGTATACCCAAAGGCCACTTGGATTTGCGGCATCCCAGCTCTGCCAAGAGTTGGCAACAACCGAACCATTGAGGTTAGGCACAAATGCGAGGCGGCGCTGCCACGTGTCTGCTCCATCAAACGATACGTTGAAGTTAAGATATGGAGCGCGGGTTGTGGTGGTTGTTGACTGTGAGTAGGTTGAGAACGAGAGTGCAGTAATCTGCGAGAGCTTAATGCTCTTAAACTGGTAGGTTGCAATATTGCGGCGCTGCGTGCCTAAAACTGTCATTTCTGCACTGCCGCTGCCGAGAGCTGCAGTAGATGGGCCAAGCACAAAGAGCCCGAGCGTGTTGTCGATGACATCGGTCTCGTCGTTGTAGAAGAACCACTTGGTAGGAGTTGCAATAACTGCAGCAATGTCAGCTGCCAAATCTGCTGCTCGAACTACAATAGTCTGCGAAGTGGTTGTATATGGAGGCACTGTGTCGAGTGCGTGGTCGTTCTCTATAAAAGGAAACATGATGTCCGAGCACGAGTCCGTTGAGGTGCTTACCTGATAGAAGAACGAATAATTACCGGCAGTGGATGGTGCGGTAGCCGAAAACTCGAGTACGCCATACCCAGTCGTAGTAGCGAGAATGTCGGTATTAGTAAACGGCACAAAGATACTGTTGCCGCTGTTTGCACAGTTGAAAGTAACTGGCTGAACATTTAGATCACCAAATGCCCATGCTATTGCCTGCACGGTCTCACCCGGCTGAACATCTGCCTGCACGGTTACGTAAATAGGCTGGCCAACGTGCTCCCAAGTAGGAAGTGTAGTTGCCACGTGTGCCGACACGATAGCCGGCAAAAACGAGAGGCCAAACGAAAGAGAGAGTGCCAAAGCGGCCACACCTACGATGATTGCTACGGTGCGGCCGAGGTTGCGGCTGCGAACACGGATATCGTTGTTGATTGAACGCATAAAATATTGACTACTTATAATTGTTATTTTGTAATCGCCCCTGCGGAGAGATCTAAAATCTGACGTAGTCCTACTAGATTAAATAGCAAAAGTCAAACATTGCCTGTGCATAAATTCGTGCTCTAGTAAAAAACAAAAAACCCGCTACTTGCGGGTTTTTTGCTTGAAACGTTGTTTCTTGAACTAGCGGCTTACACAATATGCAGCTGCATCTGGTATAGCCGATTCTGCATGGTTAGGAGCACAAACAGTAACGCGTCCTGTTGCGCTTACACCAATGGTGTAACCAGTACTTACTCCAGCTGCTACTGTCGGATCACTAGGCAACGCTGAAATGTATGTAGGAACGAGACAAGCAAGACCAAGACTACCTGGATTCCCCGATACAACGACATTGTCAGTGGTGATAGTAGTTGTACCTACTGATAGCAACGGAATAGTAGGGCAAGTATATGAAACCGCATCAATAGTAAAAGTACCTGCAAACACACCCTTGTTATCTGCAACGCGCTGACCTACCGCGTTTAAGATAGAGTTCACTGCAGCCTCGCGGTTGGTGTTGCGCGCCTGAGCAAACTGCTTAGCCGGGTTAATAGCGATGATAACGATCGCCGCGAGGATCGCGATGATGCCGATAACGACGAGAATTTCGATGAGCGTAAATCCGCGTGCTTGCTTCTTGAAAAACGTAGACATGAATTTTAATTCTAAAAAATTGATAATAAAACAAACGAGTACATAGGTCTTACGGCAGCGAAGGTTACGCCAGCCCGCCCTTGCCTGCAAGTTGCCAATTTATGGAGTTGCGTCGGGCACTTCCTGCCACGAGCCTAGGGTAATGGTGAGGTTTGGCGCAGTTGGGATAGAGCCCAGATGAATACTGTTTACACTCTGCAGGAGCTCGAGGTTTGCAAATGCATCACGCACCACGGCTTGTGTTTTGATGGTTACCACGCCTGCCGCAAGCTGCGAAGGGTCGATAGCAAACGTTTTGCAGGTGCCTGCGGGAGTAACCGATGTGGTGTTGCCAAGATATGCAGTGTCGGTGATGAGCGATGCGAGCGCTTGGTCGGCACATCCTTCGGCAAGCGCGTTTGCCTGCTCTTTAGCCTCGGTGCCAAGCACCACAAAACGCGTCATCCATCCTGCAAAACCTTCGTGCACGATCATCACAAGCAGCACGAGAGAAATGATGATGGTTGCCATGAGGGCGATGTATCCCCTGTTTTTGTTTTTATACATATATATTACTTGTAGTGAGTCATATCGAACTATTGGCGCAGATACATAGCATAGGAAAATGGTTTTTTGCCGAGTGTAAACACCACGCGCACCGATTTAGGTAAGCCTCCGCTTGCAGGAGTTACTTCAAAAAGCACGTTTTCGAGCGTGAGGCCCGGGGTGTTTAAAAATTGCGGGGCTGCAGTGCCGCGGGCAAGCATCATTTGTGCGCCGCTTGCATCAATCACGAGCGGGCTTTCGCTCCCTAAATCAGGCCGCGTGATGGTCATAACGTTGCCGCCCGCAACACTGACGTTGGTTGCCGGGCCGAGTGCCCACGCAAGTTTTCGGTTGATAAAAGTCCCCTCTTGCTGCGCCGCAAAAGAAATATCCTGCTGCTGCCCGCTTTGAAGCAGCTGGTAGGCGGCCGTCACGGCACCGGTCATAAGCAGGCCAAAGAGCACTATATAGATGAGCACCTCAACGAGCGTAAAGCCCCTATGTATAAAATTATTTTTCATTGGCTTTTAATGAGGCGCAAGCGCGGATTGTTTTGCGATGCAACGTAGATATACTTCCCTTCCATGTCTGCAACAGTTGCACCCGAGACACTGAAGTGGCTGAGTTCACTTGCAGGTAGCACTCCGCCCACTGCGGTAAATACTTGCAGTTCGCGGCCAGACTTGGTGTTGGCAACAAACACAAACGGTTCGGATACGCGAATACTTGTCACGCCGCCGCCTATCTCGACACTGCTTACGGTTGAGAATCCACCTGATGCGGTAAAAATATTTGACGCATCGAGCGCATAGAGTTCTTTCCCGCCCGGGTTTGAAACTGTCCCTATATATAGAGTGTTGCCTGAGAGAAAGACCGAGCGGCCGTCATAATCGCCCGGCAAATCGGTAGCGACGCCTGCAAGCTCTGTTATTGATGCAGGGTTGCTCGCGTCGAGCACCATGAGCTCCTTGCTATTCATGCTCGTTGCAAGAAATACCATGCGGCGCGCGGTGCCGTTTTGTTTTATGTCGCGCACCACAATGCCGTAGGCAGAAGTATTTAATTCGCGGCTACCAAGCTCTACCGGGTTTGCTGGGTTTGACACGTCAACAACATGAAATTCGGGCCCGGTAGTTTCGCGGGTAGCGATGTATACCTTGCGGTCGTAGTAGGCCGCGCGCCACCCTTGCGGGAATGATCCCGTTTTATCAACACTATTGAGCACAAGTTTTGCAACCGAGGTTGGATTATTAGTGTCGGTAAGGTCAAAGACTTCAAGTTGCACCGATGTGCTGGCAATTGCGGCGTAGCCATAGGTGCGGCCGGTGGCAACATCTCGAGCCACATCAATATTGTTTAGTGGGTCCATCGCTGCAAATGAGTTTGCATACGCAGAAAATGCGCCTGCAGAGTAAATGTGCAAATACGGCGACTGATTTGAAGTGAGGTATGCGTTTGTGCCAAGCACATCAACACCACTCGGCACTCCGCCACCGATGTCGGCAGATGCCTGTTGCAATGCGGTCGCCCACGTGCCCTCAGGAGCCGTGAGCGGGCAGTCACCACCGAGGCTAATTGCCTCGTTTACATCGGTGAGGTTGGTAAAGAGCGATGTGGTGGTGGTTGGATAGCCGCTCACGCGCCAATCAACCTGCGCGGCCACATATTTTGAGCACGGAGAAAGATCAGTGACATCTGTTTTTATAAAATAGCAGAGGCTGCCGGAGTTGCAGAAGGAGTCGGAGATGCGCATTGTGGGTGATGAGCTCGCGAGGCGAAAATCTTTTCTCACAATGGCACGCAACTCCTCAAGACGCGTCTTTGCCTTGTAGAGGCCTTCGTTGCTTGTTTCAGATGCAATCGCCCAATAGCTTGAGCCAAACTGCGCCAAGATAACGCCGCCAAACACAAGCGACATGAGCGCAAATGCGATCATGAGTTCGACGGTGCTAAATCCTCGATGTAATTTTTTCATACCATTACCAACTGATGCCGCCCTCGTGATTGAGAGTGATGTCGTAAGAAAAATCGCGGTTCGGATCTTGAAGCGTGATTGTGCCAGAAAAATTTGAGTTGCCGCTGAGTTGCTCAAACACTACTTCGCTTGGGGAGCCTGCTCCAATATTTATTTTGTAGGCGCTTTTGTATGGCTGCCGGGTGCTTACTGCGCTCGCCGCATAGCTGGTGCCGGCAAAAAGCACATAGCTGCCCGGCGCATCAGCGGGATACAGCGCGAGGCCATGCGGCTCCTCGGATACATTGTTAAGCGCGTCGATGCGGGCCTGGCCAAGCAGCGTCACCACCTGCGAGCGCTCCGCGCGAAACGAGTCGCCGCGATAGCTGTTTAAATCGATAAAGAGCATGACACTGCCGAGCATGGCTATCATGCCAATCACAATAAGCATCTCAACGAGCGTGAAGCCGCGATTTTTAGCCGTGAAGGTTTTGCGTAATGCCATAAATCGGGGTGATAATCGAAATCGCAATAAACCCGACCACGAGACCCATCAGTACCATGAGGAAAGGCTCGATGAGTGTAGAAAGATTTTTGGTAAAATCATCCACCTCGTTTTCGTACATCTCCGAGAGATATACGAGCGTGTCCGAGAGCGTGCCGCTCTTCTCGCCCACCGCCACCATGTGCCCAAACATATCGGGGAAGGCGCTGCGGTGCTTTGCCATGTGGAGCGAAAGCTTTTCTCCGCGGTTCACCGCCTCGCCGAGCGCTATATAATGTTTTTTGTACACTAAATTTTTTGTGGTGTCGCCGGTGATCGAGAGTGCCTCGCCGAGATTAACGCCGCTCTTAAGCAGGAGGCCGAGCGTGCGGCTGCCGTTTGCGATGTTAAAGTATTGCACCATCTGCCCTATCATCGGCATGCGGATAAGCCCGCCGTGCAGCGCCTGGCGGAGCGGTTTGCTTTTTTTAACCACCACCAGCGACAGCACCCAAAAAACAATAACGCCGAGCACAAACACCAGGCCATACTCGCGCAAAAAGTTGCTGATGCCCATCACAATTTGGGTCGAGAGCGGGAGCTTCATGTGGAGCGAGGTAAACACCGGCATGATTTTTGGAAAGAGGTAGATCATAAGAAACGCAGTGATGCCGAGCGTTGCCACCGAGATAAGCGCCGGATAGATAAAGGCACCCACCACTTTGCGTTTAAGATTTTGACGCTTCTTAAGCTCGTCTGCGAGATATGCCAAGTTTTGCGAAAGCGTGCCGCTGCTTTCGCCCACCTTAACGATATGTATTGCAAACTCGCCAAACACTTTAGGAAACTTTGCAAAGCTGCGCGAGAGCGACTGACCCTGGCTAACGTCGGCAATGATACGATCGAGCATTTTGCCGTGGCCGCGCGAGCGGGTTTGCTCGCGAAGCACATGTAAACTCTCAACAAGCGGCACATTAGCGCTCATAAGGAACGAGAGACGCTTTGCAAGCAGCGTTTGATCTTTAAGCGAGAAGCTTCCTGAAGTTGCAATACTAAACGTAGCGCTGCCTTTCTTCATCTTTGCGGCAAATGCCGGAGAGAGCCCCAAAAATTGGAACATATCTGGCTTCTTATTTCCTACGTATCGTATTGGTTCCATAAAAAATTATTCGTGCACGACGCGCAAAATCTCTTCTATGGTGGTCTCGCCCGCGCGCGCCTTGCGGAAGCCGTCTTCGAGCATCGTGACCATACCGTTTTTGATTGCAATCGTGCGCAGCTCTGCGGATGATGCCTTGCGCATAATTGCTTCTTTAATGTCGCCATCCGCAACCAGCACCTCGTTTACGCAGAGGCGGCCGCGGTAGCCGCTGCCGTTGCACTCATCACACCCCTTCCCTTTATAAAAGAGCTCATCTTTCTTTACCGCTTTGCGAAGCGGCACGCTCGAGAGGCTCTCGACAAGCGCGCCTGATGCGTGCACTTCTTCGCGGCACGCTTTGCAGATTTTGCGCACGAGGCGCTGGCCAATTGCAATGTTAATGGTTGATGCCACGAGGTAGGCGTCGATACCCATATCAAGAAGGCGCGGGAGCGTGGTTGCCGCATCATTGGTGTGGAGTGTTGAAAGGAGAAGATGGCCCGTGAGCGCCGTGTTAACCGCAATGTTCGCTGTCTCGGCATCGCGAATCTCGCCCACCATGATGATGTCCGGGTCTTGGCGCAAAATCGAGCGGAGGCCGTTTGCAAACGTGAGGCTTGCGCGCGGGTTAACCTGGATCTGCTCGACATCACCCACTGCATACTCAATCGGGTCTTCAATCGTGATGATTGAGATCTCCTTTGAGTTGAGCATGCGAAGCAAGGTGTAGAGTGTGGTGGTTTTGCCCGAGCCGGTTGGGCCGGTTGAGAGGACCATACCGTTTGGCCGCTTTATAGCAGCTTCGATCTTTTTTTGATCACCATCGGAGAAGCCGAGATCGCCAAGCGAATAATTTTCTGAATTGCCGGCAAGGAGGCGCATCACGACGTTTTCGCCATGATAGGTAGGCACGATAGAAACGCGCATGTCGATGTGCTCATCGCTATTGGGGAAGGCAAAGCGAAAGCGTCCGTCTTGGGTTGCCTGGTGCTCATCGGTGCGGAGGCCTGCAAGCACCTTGATGCGAGAAATAATTTCGGAGTGGATGGTTTTAGGCGCGAGGCACGTGTCTTGGAGGACGCCGTCGATACGCAAACGGATACGCACATCGCGGAGCGCCGGGTCGATGTGGATGTCGGAGGCGCGGAGCGTGTGCGCATGCAGTATGAGTGTGTTTACAAAAGAAATGATCGAAATGTCGCTGCCCCTATCAAGCTCTGCTAAAAGGGCGTCTCTTCCATTTATATCCAAGACGGACTGATCCATGGCGCCATTTATACGCTCGATTTTATAAGAGTCTATGTAGACATTTGATATTTCACGTTTTTTAATTGCGACATGTGTGCCGATGAAGACAATAGGCGGGTATTTGACTTTTATAAAAAATAATTTATTATCTGTTTAGATTTTTATCTTCCATTCAAGTTTGCAATTCATCGTCTGTGTCTGGAGGAATAGATCTTTGACACACGGCAGTTAACTCAAAGGAGAAGTCGTTGACGCAACACAATACTCAACTACACCTCGTAGAAACAACGAGGATACCTGAAGTTACTATTCCCTTCGAGCCAAAGCGAGACTGGGAGTTGGGATTCTTGAGCGGGCATCGGATCCGAGTCGTTATCTATCTCATCCTCTGCATCGCGTCTCTGTATGCGCTGCAGGATTTGCTCTGGCCCCGCAGTCGGGCCCCGCAGTCGCTGTTTGCCCACATCTGGTCCTGGGGCAGCATCTTGTGGCTTGCCGCGATGGTGCCCGGCACCATAGGGCTCCTTGGCCTGCTTGCCTTCCGACATCCCACCACGCTCGATTCGGTGCAACCGATTCATAGACTTGTAGTGTGGCGGATCGTGTCATACGGCAAGAATGTAGATGTATTGATTGAGACCATCCGTCGATGCCAAAGTGAGATGGCGAAGACTCCCCTCTTTCCTTACGTCATCGAAGTGGTGGTCGACGAGGTGGTAGGCAGGCCGAAATTTCTGTTACCACATCCTTATGAGAACGTGCGTTTTATTTGGGTGCCGGCCACGTATACCACACCCAACAAATCTCGCTTCAAGGCGCGTGCCTTACACTACGCCATGAAGCACTCGCCCGTGCCAGACACGGCATGGGTTGTCTTTCTCGACGAAGAAACGCAGCCAACCTCCTCTAGCATCAAAGGTATCTGCAAGATGATTCGAGAGGAGGAGATCTCTCAGAAACTTCGAGTTGGGCAGGGTGCCATTCTGTATCATCGCTTGTGGAAAAAGCATCCGTTCCTCACGCTCGCCGACATGGCGCGCACCGGGGACGACTTCGCTCGCTTCTACTTCCAACACCTGCTCGGCATCACCTTGTTTGGGCTTCACGGTTCTTTTATCGTGGCACGTACCGATGTAATAAATAAGTCGGGCGGATTCGACTTTGGTCCAAACGGCGACATCACCGAAGATGCATTCTGGGCCCTGGTGCTCATGGCGCTCAAGGTGCGTAGCCGTTGGGTTGAAGGGTACATGGAGGAGCAGTCTACTCACTCGATAGTAGACTTCGTCAAACAGCGCTGCCGCTGGCTTCAGGGCCTTATCAAAGTGGCTCTGCATGCGCCGGTAAAGCTCTGGTGGCGATTGTCGCTGGGAATCAATACGATTTTGTGGGTAGGAGCATCACTCTCGTCGCTCTATACTATCTGCAACTTCTTCTACGGATTTGAGGTGCAACCTTGGATCCGTTTCCTGGCGAACTACTCCTTCTCTACGTTCCTACTCCTGTACCTTGTTGGCCTGACGACCAACATGGATGAACACGGGATACGGAAACGATCTGTCCGTGTGTTGCTGACGACACTACAACTCGTCCTGCTTCCTATCTTTACCTTGATGGAAAGTGCGGGAGTCGTATGGGGACTGGTGACACCTACGAACGGTTTCCATGTCGTCAAGAAATAGTTCTTTCCTAAATTTAATGCCCGACCCTCAATATTGAGAGGCCGGGCATTTTCATATCTTTTTGTTAAGAGTTTTACCTTCTGAAAGTTGCCGTGTAGGTGGTGTTGGTAGCGGGCGCCTTAACTATATGTGTCTGTGCTCCTCTATCTGACCAAGTGGAGAACTTATATGCTATACCCCGTAGTGTTTGCGGAGTGGTGGCCGAAAGTGAGAGCTGCGAGTTTACAACAACCTGTTGTGTAAAAGGAGTAGGAAGCGATACTCCGTTCACTGCCAGAGCAAGTCCTAATGGGTTTGATTTGAACGTAAGCACTACGGTCTTTGGCGTGATCTTTCGAGAAACAGTCGTCGACTGACCATCCGAAACCGCAGTGAGGGTAAACTCCGCATATGAAGGATATTCGTGGTCAGGGATAGTAACCGTACCAGACGCAACACCAACTATATTTTGGAGCACATGCGCGTGGCAGTCGTTCGGGTCGGAGACTCCGCAGTGATTAAGCACCACAGACCAGGTGAAATTTTGTACCGGTACTGCCCCCGAATCAGGGTCTGTGGCAGAACCAGAAAATACAATCTTGTCGCCTACTTTGTACGTAGTGTTAGATGCTGGCGATGTAATAGTTACTACTGGAGGATTATTTCCTGCGTCGATAACTATGGTAGCAGTGTTGCTTGCGCCACGCGCATCGACCACCCTAAGCCCTACGGTATATTTTTTCTTTGTCGTGTAGGTAAATTGAGGCTTCGTTGAAGTGGCGTCAGTAAAGATGCCGTCACCATTAAGATCCCACTCAAAACTAAGTGCATCATTGTCAGGGTCTGATGAAGTAGATCCGTCAAACGTCACTACAAGAGGGAGTGGGCCGCCTGTTTTGTTAGCGGTCAGGCGTGCAACCGGCGGCGTATTGTTTGAAGAATATACCAGGCGGTGTAGCGTGCCGCTCATGATATCTACATAGAAGATATCACCTCCAGGGCCAGCCTGCAGGTCGACCGCTCCCATCCCGGAGTCGACCATGGTTTCTACCATAGTTGCAATTGGCCTGCTCGCACCGCCCGTTTTCATCACCTTAAGCCATCCCTTGCTATAGTCAGTAAAGAATAGTGCCCCAGTATATGAAGATGGATAATTCCCGCCTGGATAAAAAGCGAGTCCGGTGATTGATGCGGTGCCGCCGTTATGATTGTAGCTGTAAAACGGTGCCGTTGCGGCATTGTTTGCATACAATGTTTGACAGATCGGGATATTTGCTGCTGCAAAGGCAGGTTCAGGACCCACACCTTCATAACATGGCCATCCAAAGTTCTCGACGACCCCGTCTTTCGCATTCGGGATTCTGTTTATCTCTTCCCATGTGCCGTTACCCACATCGCCTATCCATAGGTCACTCATATATGGAGGGATAGCGAAGCGAAATGGGTTACGCAAGCCGTATGCAATGATGCGGTCGTCGTCTAGGCGGCCGCCGACGTAGGGATTGTCAGGCATAGCACTGCCCGTAATAGGGTCAAGGCGTAAAATGGTGCCGTCATATCCAACCGGGTCACCAAGCTGCTTAGCGGGAGGAACCTGTACTAAATTGTTGCCGTAGGCAAAATAGCCGTTGCAATGCATCCACTCCGACTCCTTATATCCCGGCACCACACAGTCGCTTGCAGCCGATGCGGTTCCTGTCGAGAGGGTGCTGCTTGCTTCTGTCTCGTAGGCCACACCGTCGAGCACCACTTTGTCTACCAGCAGGTCTTTGTCCCATGTTCCCTCCTGCCAGTCATTGGCAAGCGCGACCCGTATCTGATTGATAGTAACCGGAGTCGGGCTTACGTAGCGATACTGAATAAACTTTCTGTTTGCAGGGTCACCTTGGACGCTGGCATAAGAGCGCACTATTTGTCCGTTGATCATGAGCTGCATAGTGGGGTACACGCCGCCGCCTGGGGTGCCTGCTGCAAAGATGTCGATTTGTGATGCGGTTGAAGATGCATTACTTACTAGGTCTAGGCTTCGGAGGGACCCTCCCTCCATAAACGGGTCTTGGCAAGGGTTTCCTGCTTGGCCGTAGTCTGCATAGTTGAAGCTTGCACCGTCGCCTGCACTCACGTAGAGCGCGCCGTCGCCGCCAAACGCAAGGCTCCCTATCGAGTGAGTTGAAAACTGCTGGCACCAATCTTCAATTAAGACAGATTCTGGGCCCACAGCGGTGTTGCCAGATGCTTTAAGAATAGAGAGGCGCTCCCCCACCAAACAGCCAGTACCAGTTGCATCCGGGCAACCGTCGTTATAAGTAGGAGCGGTGCCACCAATAGGGGCATCGAGTGTATACAGCACATACACGTAGGGGGTCGCAGGGAAATTTGGATGGAGCTCTATACCGAGCAATCCCTTGTCCCAAAAGTCATATACGTTCTGTCGCAGATCGACAAAAATAGTTGGATTAGTGTCAGTGAGACTATTGAACACTTTTATAATTCCACTCTTCTCAGCAACAAATATGCGGCCGTCTGGAGAAAAACGCACGGCAGTCGGTTGATACAAACCGCTCAATATAGTGACGTCGGTAAAACCAGCAGGCAGAGTAGCTGCTGCCTGTACAAAACTATACTGGGATCCAAACATTATTGTCCCGACCAGAAAAGAAACCGCAATAATGACTTTAGATTTCATACATTCGTGCTATTTATAATGGCCGCATCATATAATTAATTACGGAGAAAATCTATAGCGTAACAAGAGGGGTGTATTGACCAAAGCAAATATTTGTTATAAAAAGTGATCAGACTTTCTTTCTCACAGGATCAGGAGGTACCATGTTCCTACTCAAATTTCGCCTCACCATTGCCATGTTGAGCTTTGGGTTCTTCGGATTGTTGATGTATCACGGAGGCAATGCTGCACAAAGTACCGCAGACATTTCATTGGCGCCTGCCAAAACGGTGATTGTCCCCCACCAACCGGGCGGCTTCGAGGCCGGCATCAATTTCTACATCAATACCCAAGACTACTCGGGGAGCGATGACCTAGAGCACAAGCTCAATTCGATTCTCGACCGGCTCGTGGACAACAACCTCAATGCGGTGAGCCTCGTGTGGTCGATCTATACCGGCGACGTGAACTCAAGCTCTATCTTCATGGGGCCAGGCACTCCGACCGACCAAGACCTCGCACTCATCATTGAGCAGGCCCACAAGCGCGGCTTTATCGTGACGATCCGGCCGACTATCGACGAACGCTCGATCATGAACGACCGCCAAGACTGGCGCGGCACTATCCGCCCCACCAATGTGGACCAGTGGTTTGCCGAATATACGGCGGTGATGCTCCGTTACGCCGCGCTGGCACAAGCGCACAAGGTGCATGCGTTTGTAGTGGGGGCCGAGCTTAACTCGATGGAAAAATACATCACCCGCTGGAAAACGCTCATCACCTCGGTCGACGAGGTCTTCGGTGGATTGCTCTCCTATTCATCAAACCAGGGCTTCAACCCGAAGTTCCCCTGGAAACACCTCGACTACGTGGGTATCGACGCTTTCTTTGAGCTGACAACGCCGGCAAACGGTGCTACTGCCGAAGATATGCTCAAGAGCGCCAAGACGTGGGTTGCCTGGGCACGTCGAAAAGTCGTACCTGCTGGACTCCCCATTATCCTCGCAGAGGTCGGCACTCGGGCACAACAAAATGCCCATAAAAAGAGCTGGTTGTGGGGGCACAACACTCCGCTTGATCTCGATGATCAGAGCAACTACTACCAGGCAATCTGCAAGGCTTGGAAGCCCCTTGTACAAGGGATCTACTGGTGGAATGTGACTCTCAACTTGCCCGAAGACCTGGCAAGCGACAGCGGATTTGTACCGCTCGGTAAACCCGCCGAAGCGCAGATGTCCTCCTGTTTTAGCAGTTAATCCTTCTGGTCCCGGCACTAAGCCGGGACCATTTCTTTTTACAAAGAGGTATATAGTATAAACATATGAAAAAGAATGTAACCCTTGCGATCGGGCTTTTTATTATCATTGTGGTCGGCTTAGTGGTGCTTGTTATGCTCCCCTCTGGCGCAAACGCCCCAACCACGAGCACTTCTACACCAAGCACACCATCTGGCACAGTGGGCATTGCAGATTTGATTTCAGTAAACTCCCCACTCAGCGGAGCCGAAGTGGCAAGCCCGATTTCGGTGGTGGGTATGGCGCGCGGCACGTGGTATTTTGAGGCCAGCTTCCCTATCGAGATTTTAGACGCTTCAGGTAAATCAATCGCACAAAGCCCGGCCGAAGCGCAAAGTGATTGGATGACCGAAGATTTCGTACCGTTTAAAGCAACGGTTGCCTTCCCCAAGCAACCAGCAGGCTCTAAGGGCACTATCGTCCTCCACAAAGACAACCCTTCGGGCGAGCCTGAGCGTGACCGTTCGATCTCTATTCCCGTCACATTTAAATAGCACTGTCAAAGTGGGAAATAGGCACCCATTTTAGGCCGTTTTAAGGCGTCCCGCTGCCAGCGGGACGCCTTTTGTGTATAAAAACATCACTTTTTAGCAAAAATATTGTGCGAAGAATTGATTTTTTTTCAAAAAGTTCTCGGGTGTCTTGTACACAGTTTTTTTCATCAAATTTTAGAGAGATTTCTGACGCGTGGAGCTATACTTAACAGTCCATGACAACCACACAAAAGGTAAAGAAGCGTAACGGGGAGATAGTAGACTTCAACCCGGAAAAAATTACTATAGCGGTTCGCAAGTCGTTTGCTGCAGTGCTCGGAGATTCACACGACAGTGATGCGACCGACATTACGCGTGCAGTTGTCCTCTCCCTCGATAACAAATTTGGCAACACGGCGCTCATGCCGAGCGTTGAAGAAATCCAAGATCTTGTAGAGACTGCGCTCATGGAACGCGGCTACTTTACCGTTGCAAAATCATACATCATCTACCGCTACGAGCACGAAAAAATCCGTGCCGAAGAAAAGCAGCAGATTGTTGAGAAAATCAGCGACAACACCCTCTTCATCACCAAGCGTAACGGCTCAAAAGAAAACTTTAGCGAAAGCAAACTCACCCGCACCCTCCTCCATGCATCAGCGGGCTTTGGCCGCGAGATAGATGTGCCAGGCATCATAGCCCGTGTGCGCCAAGAGATGCACGAAGGCATCACCACGAGCGAGATCCACGAGGTGCTCATCATGATGGTGCGCTCCTTTATAGAGCGCGACCCTGCCCACTCGAGCGTTGCTGCGCGCCTGCTTCTTCAATCTATGTATAAGAGCGTGCTTGGTGCGAAGGCGCATACCAATTTTGAGGAGGCGCACAAGGCTGGCTTTATCAATGCCATTAAACGCGGCGTTGCGCTCGGCCAGTTTGATGAGCGCATGATGGATTTTGACCTCAATCGTCTTGCAGACACACTCGTGCTCGAGCGCGACAACGAGTTTAAGTATCTCGGCCTCCAAACACTCCAGGCAAACTACCTTTCAAAAGAGCACGGCACCAAAGATCTTATCGAAACACCGCAAATCTTTTGGATGCGCGTGGCGATGGGCTGCGCCCTTGCCGAAAAGACTCCCGAGGCTCGCAACCAGCAGGCGGTAGAGTTTTACGAGATTATGTCGGCGATGTACTACATGCCATCGTCTCCTACGCTCTATCACGCCGGCCTCAAGCTCCCTCAACTCTCATCGTGCTTCCTCTCTACGGTGCCCGACGATTTGCATGCTATCTTCGACGAATATAAAGATGGTGCGCAACTATTGAAGTACGCAGGCGGCCTCGGTGTCGACTGGACCCCGGTGCGCGCAACAGGCAGCCTCATCAAAAAGACCGGTGTCGAGAGCCAGGGCGTGATCCCCTTCCTTAAAATTGCCAACGACGTAACCATTTCTATCAACCGCTCGGGCCGCCGCCGAGGTGCTGCTGCCGTATACCTTGAGTATTGGCACGCAGACATCGAAGATTTCTTGGAGCTCCGCAAAAACACCGGCGACGAACGCCGCCGCGCCCACGATCTCAACACTGCGGTGTGGATCCCCGACCTCTTTATGAAGCGTCTCGAAGAAGACGGTTATTGGACACTCTTCTCTCCGTCTGACGTGCCTGATTTGCACGACCTCTACGGCAAAAAGTTTGAGGAGGCATATATAAAGTATGAGAGCTTGGCCGACGAGAAGAAGATGCCGATGTTTAAGCGCGTTCGCGCAGCCGAAATCTGGAAGAAGCATCTCACTATGCTCTTTGAAACAGGCCATCCATGGATCACCTGGAAGGACCCTTCAAACGTGCGCTCTCCTCAAGACCACGCTGGCGTTGTGCACTCCAGTAACCTCTGCACCGAAATCACCCTCAACACTTCAGCAACTGAAACGGCGGTGTGCAACCTCGGCTCAATCAACATGTCTGCGTATGTACGGGATGGCAAGTTCGACCGCGAGCTCGTGGCACGCGTGATCCCTGTTGCAATGCGCATGCTCGACAACGTGATCGACGTCAACTTCTATCCAACCGAAAAAACCAAAAACTCAAACCTTAAGCATCGCCCGGTGGGCCTGGGCCTCCGTGGCCTGCAAGATGCGCTCTACAAGCTCGATATCAACTTCGACTCAGAGGCCGCGGTGCAGTTCTCCGACGAGAGCATGGAGATAATTGCCTACCACACCATCCTCGCCTCATCGCTTCTTGCAAAAGAGCGCGGCACCTACCAAAGCTACCCGGGCTCAAAGTGGTCGCGTGGCATCTTGCCGCAAGACACTATTGCCCTCCTTGAGGCCGAGCGCGGCATCCGCATTGATGTGCCTCGCACCGAAACGCTCGATTGGCGCCTTGTGCGCGATGCAGTAAAGCAGTGGGGTATGCGCAACTCAAACACGATGGCAAACGCGCCAACCGCAACCACTGCAAACATTGCCGGCTGCTATCCAACCATCGAGCCTATCTACAAAAACCTCTACGTAAAGAGCAACATGGCGGGCGACTTCATGGTGGTAAACGAATTTCTCGTAGAAGACCTCAAGAAGTATGGCCTCTGGAACATGGATATGCTTGAGCGCATCAAATACAACGACGGATCCATCCAAGGTATCGAGGAGATCCCGCCTGCACTCCGCGCAAAATACAAAGAGGTGTTTGAGATAGACCCGCAATGGCTCATTAAGGCTGCGGCATACCGCGGCCGCTGGATAGACCAATCGCAAAGCCTCAACATCTTCTATAGCGGCACCTCCGGCAAAGTGCTTTCAGAAATCTACCAGTACGCATGGAACATGGGCCTTAAAACCACCTACTACCTTCGCTCTATGGGTGCATCCCGCATCGAAAAATCAACCATCAACCTCGCTAAGTATGGCGACAAGACCAGCGTCGACGCACAAACCATTGTCTCGAGCGAACCAACCCCGTCTACCGTGATCATTCAGGAAACCGTAGTAATGAGCAGCTTCAATAGCTCGGTGCCATCCCCTGCAGAATTTACCAATCAGATGGCATATGCCGAGGTAAAAGTTGAAGCCCCACAAGTGGTGCTGAAAGAGCCTAAACAATTTGCGATGAGCGCAATCGAAACTACCGAAACACAAACACTGAAGCGTCCACAAGTTGAAATGATGGGAGAAGTGTGCGAAAGTTGTTCAGCCTGAATCCTATTGAAGGCCTCTGTGTAAGAAAAATAAAATCCGCTAGAGGTCGTGAGACATAGCGGGTGTAGAGCGTAGTTGCTAAGGCTTCAGATAAGTTATTCGCTCATCTGTGGCCAATGTTCGATAATGAATTCGGCGCACTCTTTGACTTTGCCAGCTGCGTTTTGAGCAATCTTCTCGACAGTATCTTTGTCGAGCAATTGCCCATTGGCGAGCTCAGCCAAAAAGAGTGCATAGTGGCCCTTAGGAGCCGAACGTTTGAGCTTGTAGCCTACGAAATCCATTTCTTTTCTCCGGGTGATAAGGTACAGGTACGCGGTTAAGTATACACCTAAAGTGCTATCTTGTCAAGTACCCCCTACCGAGGCGCAAAATAGTGTTCTTGTATATCTAATCCCCTTTTCTATCTCCCCCGAGAAGCGTAAAATTAATGACATATGGCAAAGAAAAAGGAGCATACGGTAAACGAGATCTATGATACCTTAACCGACCTTGTTGGTTTTGTGAAAAATCAATTTGATAAAAACGAACGGGTCACTAAGCTTATGAGTACTCAATTGTTATCAATCGGGAGCGAGGTTAAAAATTCAAGTGAGTTAATTGAAAAAGTAGATACCCGTTTGCGGCATGTTGAGCAAGATGTACTGACTATACGCGAGGATGTCGAGACACTAGGAAAATTAGTTGGGCGCGACTCATCAACAATAAAATCTCACGGGCGCAGAATTATTAATTTAGAACGTTCACGAATTTAAATCATATGGCTGGAATCATCAACGGCGCATCTACAACCGACCCAAACAAAATACTTCCGATGAAGTATCCATGGGCACGCGTGCACTACAAAAAGGGCGTGGCAAACAACTGGGTGCCTGAAGAGGTTTCGATGCAGCAAGATGTAGAACTCTGGAAGAAGCCGGGTGCACTCTCAGAGGATGAGCGCCGTATGATCCTCTGGAATCTTGGCTTCTTCTCAACCGCCGAGAGCCTCACTGCAAACAACCTCGTGCTCGCTATCTACCGCCACATCACCAACCCCGAGAGCCGACAATACATTCTGCGCCAAGCCTACGAAGAGGCGGTGCACACCGACACCTTTATCTACTGCTGCGACACGCTCGGTCTTGACCCGGACGAGATCTACAAGATGTACGAGACCATCCCCTCTATCAAAGAAAAGGATGACTTCGTCGTGAACATGACTAAAAATGTGTTTGATCCGGGCTTTAACACCCAAGGCATAGAAAACATTCAGCGCTTCGTACACGACCTAGTGGGCTATTACGTCATCATGGAGGGCATCTTCTTTTACGCTGGCTTTGTAATGATGCTGAGCATGCTCCGCAAGAACCGCATGGTGGGCGTGGGCGAGATGTTCCAGTTCATCCTAAGAGACGAGAGTGTACATCTCGCATTCGGTGCCGACCTCATCAACACCATTGTGCAAGAAAACCCAGCAATTTGGACTCCAGAGTTTAAGGCAACGCTTACCGCCAACATCAAAAAGGGCGTTGAGCTTGAGAGTAGGTATGCCGACGACGCGTTGCCCCGAGGTATCATGGGCCTCAACCCAACGTCGATTAAGGAGTATGTCGAGCACATTGCCGACCGCCGTCTTGAGCGCATTGGCCTCGAGAAGCAGTACCACAAAGAAAATCCATTCCCTTGGATGTCTGAAATTATCGACATGCCAAAGGAGAAAAACTTCTTTGAGACTCGCGTGACCGAATACAAAACCGGCGAGCTCGATTGGTAAAAGCGCCGCTATATAAAAAAGAAAAAACCGCCCGGGGTGCCGGGCGGTTTTTGTTTGGCTCAACCCTCTAGTTGAGGTTGCGATCAGTTTTGGAGCGCATGTAGGTTGTGACGATATCGCCAATGTCGCCACTCAGCACTTCAACACCCCTCTCTCTAAAGAGCTTGGCAAATAGCTCTTCCTCCTCACCCACTATGACATGCAAATCAAGGCCAACAGCAGGTTTATTTGGATGCACCGCAAGCACTTCTGTCAGCTGTTTGCAGAATTTGAGGACACCCTTCTGCGAGAGTCCTAAGTCGTTATAGATGAAAACGAGATCGAGAGTTGGCTGCGAAGTTACCACGGATATGGCACGCGGATATGTTAGCGTATAGCCGCAGCTCATACTCCAGCTAGCCTGGCCTGCAATGAGGTCGGCCATAATGATATTCTTGCGCAGCTCCCAAAACCGCTCGCTGCTGCCAACCATAAGCACTTCGATGTGTGTCTTCGGCATACTCCACCTCTGTATTTCTTGAACTTACTAAATATATACTAACATATTTTAAGCAGAATGTCTATAAAAGAAAACCGCCGCCCGGATGCCGGGCGGCGATGATTATTCTGCAACTTTGGTGAGGAGGTCTGGGCCCCAATCTTCTTGGCGCCCAGTAGGCTTCCAGCGCTTGGGGGGCGTCCTAGTGAGCAGGACAATATCAACCACAAGCACTTGCCGTGCCGAATCGACCTCGCGGACTCTGCCAGTTTGGCGCCCGTCGGTCACAAGCTCTTTCAGGGCAAATTGCCTAAGCTTTTCGCCCCGTTCTTTTCGAAAGTTTTTCCCTTTCTGCTTATCCTCGTCAGTGAGCCTCCTACCCATCAAATTGGTCCGAGGCCGGCTTAAATGCGAAAGAAGGCTGACACCCAACGTACTACTCCCTGCCATGTGTAAGAGGTACTCTGATAAAAAACTACAATGATTTTCTCTTTATGTCTACTACTTTATCGACTTCGAGATATCGTAGTCGCCCACGCGGGTGCGGAGGATGTGCAGCGCGAGGGCCGGCACGCCTAAATCGCGGCCAAGTTGGTGCGCGATAGAGCGCACATACGTGCCCGACGAGCAGGTAACGCGAATGGTTGCGCATTTAAACGAGCGGCCGTTTTTGGGGCTGAGGTGCCGCTTCCATACCTCCAAGATTTCTTCTTGTCTAAAATCACCGTGCACTTTTTCGATGCCAGTCTCGATAAACGAAATTAAAGTAACTTCATTTACCTTATACATTTTCTCAACCTCAATTTCATACACGTTCACCGTGTGCTGCGGCATCACCAGCGCGCCGAGCGCGCCCGAGCGTGCCCACTCAAAAAGCGACTTCCCTTCAACCGGTTTTGAAGAAAATGGAGGATACTCTTGCCTCAAATCGCCACGAAACTCATTTAAACCTTTTTCAACCACCTCTTTGGTGATTGAGGTGGCATCGCCCGTATTCATCACGCGGCCAAGCACATCGTAGGTGTCGGTGGAGACGCCAAACAGCACATCGAGCACGTACTCCTTTGGCAGGTTGAGGTATTCGTCACGACGCTTGTTAGCTTGGCCTACAAGGCACAACATGACCCCTTCGGCCATCGGGTCGAGCCTACCGGCATATGAGAGCACCTCGCGCTCATAGAGCGGTTTCTGGCCGCGTAGGCGCTCTAAGCGCTCTCTTGGAGTTTCGCCCAGGTTCTTATACAAGTTCAGTACCTCTCCTCCGATATTCTGTGCAGCTGACATTTCTGGTACACTGTAACAACAAAGTTCGATATTTCCTAAAAATCTCCATGGAACCTGAAAAAATCTCGACCGAAAGCTACAAAGGAGTGCGCGACTTCTACCCCGAAGACCAGGCATTTTTTAATTATCTAACCTCGACGATGCGCGAGACGGTAGCAAAATTTGGCTACGCCGAGTATCACGCGTCTATCCTCGAGCCGGCCGAGCTTTATCGCAGCAAAACCAGCGATGAGATTGTAAACGAACAAACCTACACTTTTACCGACCGCGGCGGCCGCGAGGTGACGCTCCGCCCCGAGATGACCCCAACCGTTGCCCGCATGGTGGCAGCAAAACGCCGCGAGCTTGGCTTCCCCCTTCGCCTTTTCTCTATCCCGAACGTATTTCGCTACGAGAGGCCGCAGCGCGGACGCTTGCGCGAACATTGGCAGCTCAATGTCGATATCTTTGGCTCAAAGAGCGCGCACGCCGAAGCCGAGATTATCTCAGTTGCGCACGCGCTCATGATTGCCTTTGGTGCTACCCAAAATGATTTCGTCATCAAGCTCGGAAGCCGCAACTTCTTAAACGCGCTCACCAAAAAACTCAAACTCTCGGGCGACGACGCAAAAGTGCTACGCACTATACTCGACAAACGCGCAAAGCTTGGCGCAGGCGAGTTTGAAAAGCAGATTACCGACTTAGGCATTGCCGCCGAAATGCTTGATGATAAAACAGTGCCTGAGGATGTGCAGGCAGTGCTCGACATCTTGGCCGCCCGCGGCATCACCAACGCAGCATTCTCTCCCGACATCATCCGCGGCTTCGATTATTACAGCGGCGTCGTGTTTGAGGTGTTTGATACCCATCCGATGAACAGCCGCTCATTGTTTGGCGGCGGCCGCTACGACAACCTGCTCGCACTGTTTGATGAAGAGAAGGTGCCCGGTGTTGGGTTTGGCATGGGAGATGTCACTATTAAAGATTTTCTTGACGTGCGCGGGCTCTTGCCAGCATATATCCCTACCACTCACCTCTATATTGCCGTTAGCAACCAAGAGATGGTGGCCAAGGCCGAAGAATTGGCCCTCATGCTCCGCAAAGAAAACGTCGCGGTGGCTGTAGACTTTGGCGACAAAAAACTTGGCGACCAAATTAAAGCTGCAGCAAAGCACAAAATCCCCTATTTGCTTGTAGTTGGAGAAGACGAAGTAGCTTCAGGCAGCTACAACGTTACCGATGTAGCGTCGGGAGAGAAGACTGCGCTTTCGGGTGATCAACTTTCTGCATTTTTCCTCAACCTCAAGTAATATGCGCCGCGTAACTTTTGATATCGAAACGGTGGGTGATTTTCGCGGTAACGGAGATTTTTCGAATCTTGAAGTTACTGTAGTTGGCACCCACGACTCTGAGACAGGCGAGTTTGCAGGATTCTTTCAAGAAGACTTCCCCAAGATGTGGAAGCTCTTTGAAAGTGCCGACATTTTGGTGGGCTACAATAGCGACCACTTCGACATCCCTATCCTTAACAAATACTACGCGGGCGATTTAACAAAAATTAAGAGTGTCGATTTGCTGAAAGAAATTAAGAACGTGCTCGGGCGCCGGCTGAAGCTCCAGAGTGTTGCCGAGGCCACCTTGGGGCGCGGTAAGAGCGGCGACGGCCTTGAGGCTATGAGCTGGTGGGCCGAGGGCAAAAAAGATTTGGTGATGAAATACTGCATCGAGGATGTTCGCATCACCAACGAGATTTATGAGTACGCAAAAAAGAACGGCAAACTCAAATACAAAGATTACGAAGGGCCTCGCGAGGTAAAGCTCGACACCAGCAATTGGGAGACTCCATCAAACGAGCAAGGCTCGCTCACCCACACCCTGCCCTTTTAATGCATAAAAAGAGGTCGGGGTCACTTAACCCCGACCTTGCTTGATTGCGTCTACGGGACAACAACGAAGATCCAGGAGCGGCTCTCGTCGAGGTTGCCTCTTGTGTTGTAGACATCGGCAACTGACGACAAGTCACTGGTAGTCGGCAAAATTACATTCCAGACAACATCCAGCACATCAGCCAGGCCAACCGGCCAACTACAGTCAACGACGAGAGTTTGGCCGTCCGGATATACTGGGCTGATTAGTTCGTCTGGGTCCACAAATTCCCATTCGCAGCTAATGTCTTCCCAAAGATTGGGCACCACATTAGTTTCTACCTCATGGATAGGCCCGAGTACCAGGCTAGCAAAAAGAAAAAGTGCTTTCATCTCAGCCCCTTTCGAGCTTAGAGCAAATCTATAAAAACCATAGATAAAAAAGTGTCTGTTGTCAATCCTTTTTGATTATTACAAATGCGCGGTAGTATAGACCTATATGAAAAGCCAATACATATTGCCGATTACCATTGTTGTTGCAGGAGTGCTCATTGCAGGTGCGGTTTTTTTGGTAGGTAAAAACGGCACGACACCAACACCGCAGGGTGGCAAAGTTACCGCACGTGCCTACGATGCAACAAAAGATCATATCCTTGGCAATCCGGATGCCCCAGTGAAGGTTGTTGAGTATGCCGATCTTGAGTGCCCCTATTGCAAAACTTTTAACAACACCATGCACCAGGTGATGGATTATTACGGTGCAAGCGGCAAAGTAGCTTGGGTATATCGCCCATTCCCTCTTGGCTCTATCCACTCAAAGGCTCCAAAGGAGGCAGAGGCAGCAGAGTGCGCAGCCGATCAGGGCGGCGACACCACCTTCTTTAAATTTATCGATCGCGTGTATGAAGTGACCCCGGGCAGCAACGGCCTCGATTTGGCACAGCTCCCAATCATTGCAAAGTATGTTGGCCTTGATGTAGACACCTTTAACCAGTGTCTCTCAAGCGGCAAGTACACCAAGAAAGTGCAAGACAGCTATGCTGAGGCAATTGCAGCTGGCGGCCAAGGCACACCGTTTACTCTCATCATGGTTGGCACCGACAGTGTTGTGCTGAGCGGCGCCCAGCAGTATGACTCTATGCGCGCAGCTATCGACACCGTGCTCTCCGGCCTCCCAGGCGCATCTACCGGCACTACCACAACTCAATAAAGAAAAAGTAATAAGACGCTTAAAGTGAGGGTAGGACTTGGCCTAGCGGCCCGGAGCGCCCGAACGGAGAGCGTCTTTTACGTTTCTAACTTTCCTCTTCTACCAAACCTAAACGGTAGATATCAAACGAGTTTTCGCCCTCAAACATATCCGACGGGTTCGGCAAATAAAGACGCGGCCGCACAATCTCTGCGGTCGCGTCTTTTATGAGGCGATGAAATACCACAAAGTCGTGCGCCTGCTTTTTATATGTAATGGTGTAGCGGCGTATCTGCGGCGAGCCGTCGGCATTGCGCGACTTTTTGCACTCTACAATGATAAACCTGCCCACCGGCTTTTTATAAATCTCGCGCACGGTGTAGTAGTTAAAAATCGCCTGCAGCACAAAAAGCGTCTTCTCGGCGCGGTAGGAGCTAAACGAATCTACAAACTTATGGTCGACAATATCCACCGCACCTTTCTCAACGCTCGAGGCAACCACGAGGTCTGAGACCGCCTTAAGTGGGATTGGCAGGCCCTTTACGGTAGCCAGGCCCTTAACCTCGACCCCAAGCACCCGAAACTTAGGCGGCTTGGCTAAATAAAAACTGATTGCCTGCAGATATTCGCGCTCCATCGACTCGCGCTTTTTACGCTTTGCGGCACGCGTTTTTGCGCGGCCAAAGTTGATCTCAAAGTCGGCTACATTGCGCAACTGCTCGAGGCCAAGCTCAATTGCCCCCTCTTTAGCAAGCCCTCCATAAAAATGCTGCAGTGCCACATGGGCTGCGCGCCCCACCACACCCGAAGGGCTCGACGGTGTGTCGTATATGAGCTCAACATAGCGCTTATACCAGGCAAGCGGGTTGCGAAGAAACGAGAGTAGCGACGAATGGCTCCAATATTTAATCGGTAGATCCTTAGGGATTTTACGCTTTGCCATAGCGTCAGTTTAGTATATTGTGAGGTTGTATGCACATTATCAGCAAAACGAAAGGAGCTTGCATATGAATACACGATTACTCTGGCTCATTGCCGGCGCAGCATTTTTTGTGGCAGCTGTAGCGCTCTATGTCGCGTTTACTATGAGTACTAAAGTTACCCCTCCTGCATCTACTCAACTCGTGTGGGGCGCCTATGCTGGTGACGAAACCGACTTGGCTCAGTTTGAGCTTACTGCCGGCCATGAGGTAAACATTGCGGCAACCTTTGTGGGCTTTAATGAGCCCTTCCCGAGCTATCTACATAAGAGCGTCGGCCAGGCTGGCAAAGTGCTGCTCGTGTTTTGGGAGCCAACCACCGGCTTCGACAAAATACTCGCAGGAGATTTTGATGAAGACTTTGCGGCGTTTGCACAAAAGGCCAAAGAGTATTCCTACCCAGTAATCTTGGTACCCTTCAACGAGCCAAATCTCGACGAAGAGATTTGGGGCTATGGCCAGGGTGCCAACACCACCGACACCTTTATTGCGGCATGGCGACGCATCCACGGCTTCTTTGTAGGTGTGCCTAATGTAAAGTTTGGGATCGCGTTTAACAACATCTCTATCCCCGATGAGCCGGGCAATGCGATCATCAGCCTCTACCCGGGCAATGAGTATGTCGACTACGTGGGCCTCGACGGATTTAACTTCGACGATCCGTGGCTCACTGCACCCGAGCTGTTTGATGAATATCTCGAGACTATTAAGCAGTACAAAAAGCCTATCTATATCTTCTCAACCGGCTCGGCCGAGGGCGAACGCAAAGCGGCATGGATAGACGAGTTCTATGCTTGGATGAAGGTTCATCCCGAAATAGTTGGATTCCTCTGGTTTAACGAAAATAAAGAAAAGGATTGGCGCATCAACTCCGACCCGGCATCGCTTGCCGCATTTAAAAAGGGCCTGCAAAACTAAACAACGTTAGTGCTGGCCCTTTTCTATTTCCCTTTCACTCTTTTGGGGCAGCCAGGATATACTAATGAGCATGCACCTAAGCCTGCCAAAGCCAAAAGCGTGCCCCGACTGTGGTAGCGACCCTGTCTTTCATCGCCGGGAGTATTGGCTCCTCCTCATCGATCTTATATTGGTTCCAATCTTTTCTTTTTTCTCCGACCTGGCAGTCTCTTTGGTGCCGCACAGTAAAAATCGCCGCCCTTATTTAGGAATCTATGAGCTGTTCGCCTTTTTTCATCTTGGGAGTTTTTTAAACGAGTACGACGACAAAACCATGTTGCTCGACCAGGTGTTGTGGGACGAAGCAAAAAAACGCAACATTGTGATGCGCGAGTTTCGCCTCTTTGGCGTCCCTACGGCAAGTTTTGTAGCCAAATATCCAGACGGCCATCGCATCTCGTTTGAGAGCTATCCTACGCCGCCGGGCTCAGGGGCAGGAGTGTGGTGGCTCGACACTAAATCGGTGATGAAGAAGCATTTTCAAAAAAGGGGTATCCCCGTTGCGCGCGGTGGTGCAGCGTTTACCCTAGGCGGCGCACGCCGCATCTTCAATAAACTTGAAGCACCAGTGATCGTGAAGCCCTACGAGGGCTCAGGCTCGCGCCACACCACCACCCATGTAATGAACAATGCGCAGCTTGAACATGCTTTCAAAATTAGCCAGCAGATAACTCCCCTCAGCATTGTCGAAGAAGAATTAGAGGGAGCAGTATATAGGCCTACGCTCGTTGGTGGCAAACTCATTGCAACCATCAGGCGCGACCAGCCGCAAGTAGTGGGCGATGGCATCCACACCATCTCGGAGCTTGTAGCCGAGGCAAATAAAAACCCGAAGCGCCAAGGGCCCTATTATGAGCATCTAAAACTTGAGGAGGCGAACTTGGCCGAGCTTATGAGGCAAAATCTAACCACAAAGAGCGTCCCTGCGGCCGGTGCACGCATACAACTGCATCAAAAAATAAATTGGTCGGTGGGCGGCACCACCTGCGACGTGACCGACATCGTGCATCCAGACAACAAAGAGTTGTTTGAGCACATCGCGCACGTGCTGAAGGCGCCAGTGGTGGGTATCGATTTTATAATTGGCGATATTTCAAAATCCTGGAAGGAGCAAAAGCGGTGCGGTGTTATCGAGTGCAACAGCCGCCCCTTCTTTGATAACCATCACCTGCCCTTCGAGGGTCAGCCCCGCAATGTCGCGGCGAGCGTGTGGGACTACGCAGGATACTAGCTTTTTTGAGCTTCTGTAGTAGTGTTTTTTATGGACATGGTGTCCACAGGCCTCCGGGCCTATTTCTTCCGAGAATAGGGTGCTCCGGCATCCGAGAAAGGACTACACCATGAGTGATCTTATAAATGCATTTCTTCGTCGACTACTCAAAAATGATGACTCGGCTGCGATTCTTGCTGAGGAGGTACTGGAGGACATCCTCTTACCAGTAGACCGAGGCCTAGCCGCGATCAAGCTGTGGGAGAGGGTGCTTAATGCAGCAGCTGCGACCGACATGAGTTTTCCCAAGACTTTCAAAGTGTTATGGGATGCGATTATAGACGGATGGCTTTTGAGCGAGAATGAGGATGAACATACCTACGAGAGGTTTATCGCATCGGTGAGGTTTGAAAAAAGAGGAAAGGCAGACGAACAAATGTCTGCTAAGCTCCGAACGGGATTAGACTCACTTTCCAGAGCCACCGCATTTTGGAAAGTAATGCGCTTTCTTCAGGCGCTAGACTTTCAGTATGACCACAACATTGGAGATACTGTACCGATCATATCGAAGATGCTTGGTCGGTATACACCTGCTATGGATTCGGCTTTCGCCGCCTACATCCTTCCTGCCATCAAAATTGAAAACGACGAGTGGGGCATGATCAACTGGATTTATGCCTTTAAGGCAGCGGCCCCATTTGTTGCTAAGGTGACTGAGTCTGCCCTGCAAACTGCTTATGATGCTGCCCATGTCTTCGACGAGCTTGGGTTTTCTAAGAGTCATGGGAACCTCAAACTCAGACTAGTAAGTGAGAAAAGTGCAGAGATCGTCTGGAGTAGAGTCGACCAAAACGCTGGTTCGGTCGAGGAAGTCGCTAATAGTAAAGAATTCCTTGAGGCACAGGCCAAAAGGATACGCGATTGGTACGGCGAACATCCTCAGGTAAGTAGAATACCTTTTACTTTAGTGATAAACGCTCGCCATGTTGATCCGAAATTTGGAGTCTCGATGACTTCAGTTCCGGTCTAAAACAAAACCGCCGCGGATAACTCCGCGACGGTCTTTCTTTTTATTTAATTAGTATGAACGGAGACGCTTTGCTTTGTCGTGGGTGCGGATGCGCTCAAGTGCCTTTGCTTCGATTTGGCGGATGCGCTCGCGGGTAACGCCAAACTTTTTGCCCACTTCTTCGAGTGTGTGATAGATACCGTCTTCGAGGCCGTGGCGAAGCTTGAGGATCTCGCGTTCTTTCGGGCTAAGCTCATCGAGAATCTCGTGGAGTTGGTCGGCCAAAATGCGGCGAGACACTTCTTGATCTGGAGAAAGGATTTTGTCGTCCTTCACAAAGTCACCAAGCGTTGATTTACCATCGTCGCCATCGTCAGAGCCAACTGGGCTCTCAAGCGAGACAGTATCCTGATCGATCTTTTCAATTTGGTAGACCTTTGCAACGTCGATACCCATTTCAAGGGCAATTTCTTCAGCAAGTGGGTCGCGGCCGAGATCTTGGCTGAGGCGGCGAGAGATTTGCTTGTATTTAGCGATAGTTTCAACCATGTGCACCGGGATGCGGATAGTGCGAGATTGGTCGGCAAGTGCACGGGTGATAGCCTGGCGGATCCACCAGGTGGCATAGGTCGAGAATTTGAAGCCCTTAGAGTAGTCGAACTTATCTACCGCCTTAAAGAGGCCGAGGTTACCCTCTTGAATGAGGTCAAGCAGCGTGAGGTCGGGAGAGCGGCCTACATACTTTTTAGCGATTGAGACCACGAGGCGGAGGTTAGCGCGAGCAAGCAAGTTGCGAGCCTCGCCGTCGCCACCGACAATACGCTTTGCTAAATCGCGCTCTTGCTGCGCGTTGAGGAGCGGATATTTGCCGATCTCGCGCAAATACATCTGGATAGAATCGTATTGCGAGTCACTGCGGGAGTAGGCTTTTTCGTTAGCCTCATCGCTTATATCAAGCATGCCACCTCCTTCGAGCACATCGATTTTTGCGGACGAAAACTTTTCATAAAGATCTTCAAGAAACATCACATCGCTCTCAATAGTTGGGAATGCCTTAAGAATTTCATCATAGGTGATGAAGCCGCGCTGGCGGCCGCTAGCCATGAGTGCCTCGGCCTTTTTATTTTGCTCATCGAGCTTTTTTTGGAGCTTGGGAGAAAGGACAACCTTAGGTGCTGCCTTAACCTTTTTTACAGCCTTCTTGGGTGCTACCTTAGCGCGGCGTTTTGCCGCCTCTGCCCTAAATTTTTTAGCTTTTGCAGCCAGTGTTTTTGGTTTTGCCGCCTTTTTTGCTACTTTCTTCGCTTGTTTAGCCATTTCTTGTATTATACCAGATATTTGCTAATTTCTCAAATCGAGCTCCTGGCGCTTAAGCACATTAAGCCTGGCAAGCAATGCACCCTCTTCCCCACTCGCGGTGCTGTGCAGCTTGCGGCGCACTTCGTCTATCTCTTCGCTAATGAGCACCCGCTTTAAAGTAAACTCAAGTGCTTCGGCCACCTTATCGTGCTCACTCCCGAGCGCTTCAAACTCAAAACGAAACCTTTCAGCGTCATCCGTGTATTTCTTTTTAAGCTCTTCATACCTCTCTGCCCCCATGATTGTTTTTATTTTTTCCTGTCTTGCTGCATCACTTTCAAAATAAAAGATAAGCATGGCAGCCGCATTCTCAAACGGAGGGATAGCAAGCAGAGGGGCAGGAGTAGCTCCATCCTCTTGCGGAGCTTCGTTTTGGGAGACTGGCTTTTTGGCAAGCTCGGCGCGCACTGCTTCTTCAGAGACGCCAATTTTTTGCGCCACGATGCGTGCAAAATGCTCTTGGTCGATACGGCTCGGCAATGCCGCGATAAGCGGGAGCACGCTTGCCTCAACCAGTTGTTTGTATGCCCGCTCGTCTTTAGCGCCTTGCCTCAGCACGCCTAAAAAGAACTCGATAGCGGTTTGCGAGGTGCGCACTGCAGCACGCAGTAACTCCGGATTCTCGCGTGCCACATCGGCAGGGTCTTTAGCGTCTACAAATGTAGGGATTTTTACATCAAAGCCATGTGCATAGGCCATGGCAGTGCTGCGGAGCCCTGCGCGTATGCCAGCCTCGTCGGCATCAAGCGCAAGCACGAGGCGCTTCGAGAAGCGCGCGAGCAGCGCGAGATGCTCTTGTGTAAGCGCCGTGCCCGACACTGCCACTGCAAACGGCAAACCAGATTGATGCGAGAGCACTAAGTCGAACTGGCCTTCAACGAGCAAAATACAATCTGCTTTGCGGATAAAACCTTTTGCCCTATCGAGACCATAAAGTATTTTTGATTTTTTAAACAAATCTGTTTCGGGAGAGTTTACATATTTTGCCGGGTCGCCTTCTTCGCGGCTCCCCTGCACCTTTTCATAAAATCGGCCAGAGAAAGCAATAACCTTGCCGTTTAAATCAAAAATCGGGAACATGATGCGCCCACGAAAGCGGTCATAAATCTCTCCCGGTTTCTTCTCTGATTTTGCAGCGAGGCCGGCATCTGCAATATCATTTTTTGTAAAACCTTTGCTCTCTAAGTGTTTTGAGAGTTCATCCCAAGATGCGGGAGCATAGCCTATCCTCCAACTCGCAATAGTTTCATCGGTGGTGCCGCGTGTGTGCAGATAATCTTGTACTTCTTTTCGCTTGGCGAGCTCTGCAATAAAAAACTCGGTGGCAGCCTCGCACACCTCACGCAAGTGCTCTTCCTTTTCTTTATGCTGCGCGGTGTGCTCGGGCGAAGCTCGCCTCTCAAGCACCACGCCTGCACGCTCGGCAAGCTGCGCAAGCGCCGTGGGGAAATCGATCCCATCCATCTTTTGCACAAAACTAAAGATGTCGCCACGCTCGCCGCAACCAAAACACATGTAGGTGCCGCGGTCGGGAGAGACCATAAACGATGGAGTTTTTTCTTTATGAAAGGGGCAGCGTGCGCGAAAGTTGTGCCCTGCGCGCTGAAGGGGCACGTAGCCGCCCACCACTTCTTGTATAGAAAGCTTTTCTTTTATTTTTTCTACCGAGGAGTCCATAGTTGTGTATATAGTGTACCCTTTTGGCTGTTCGTATTCGACTTGACCGGAAGAAATTTTATCACCATAATATCGCCAGTTGCACACATAAGGAGGCCACTATGGGTGTGGTGCTGAATTTTGTTAAGGCGCTTGCTGACAAAGCAGCAGAAGCCAATACTGAGAAGACGCGGAGACAGAAAAACGCTGAGTTGATCGCTCGCTATCGGCCGCGGCAGAAGCCTAGGATCGACGTGGTTGACCCGACTTGCGACCTGCGCGCAATGCAGGAGTCTACAGACAAATCTCGTCTCGGTCTGGTGCACTTTCGCACCGACGAAGACGAATTTCCCCCGCCAGCAGGCTAACTCAACCCACTTGGAGAAATTCCTATGCCGCACGAACTTTTCTTTGCGCTCTTGGCTTGTCTACCTATCCTGACACTCGGAGTCCTGGCATTGATTGCCGGCGACGGTGCATAAAACAAAGCCGCGGCCCCTTACAGGGCCGCGGCTTCATTCTTTTTCCATTTCCCTACTTACTCTTTTGTAACAATTTCCTTATCGCTACCTACTACATCGTGTGCAGTAACCGGGCCATACTTTGCCACCATCTTTTCTTTTGGTGAGCCTTTAAAGCCGGTGCCCGCTGGGATGAGGCGGCCGATGATGACGTTCTCTTTGAGGCCTTCGAGATAGTCTACAGCGCCATAGATAGATGCCTTAATGAGCATGCGAGTCGTATTTTGGAACGACGCCGCCGAGAGGAACGACGCACGCGAGAGCGACACATCAAGAATACCCATCACGAGACCTTCAGATTTTGCCTTCTCGCTTTCCTCTGCAATAAGATTGTTTGCAAGCGTGATGTCTACCTGGCTTGCAACGTCTCCCACTGAATATTCAGTAGCGCCCGCGTTGGTGATCTTAGAGCGGCTAAACATCTGACGAACGATGGTCTCGAGGTGTTTTGCTGAAATAGCAGCACCCTGGAGTTCGTAGATCTTAACAATCTCAGAGATAATGTAATTTTGTGCAACCTCCTTGCCGGCAAACTTAAAGAGTTCAGAGAGGTCGGCTGAGCCGTCGGTGAGGAACTGACCCTTCTCGATGTGGTCGCCAACCTTCACCATAGGTACGCGGCGGAAGTGCACCGTGTACTCGATCACATCCTTTTTGCCCTTGCCACGATATTCGAGATCTGGAGCAACACAGATTATTCTTTCGCCCTCCTCCTGCTTAATCTCAACCACTTCGCCTGAAACAGTTGCGATAACTGCAGGGTTACGAGGAGCACGGCGCTCAAAGATTTCTTCAACGCGAGGGAGACCTTGCGTAATGTCGCCGCCGACTGATGCGGCACCTCCTGCGTGGAAGGTACGCATAGTGAGCTGAGTACCCGGCTCGCCGATAGCCTGTGCGGCAACGGTGCCGACAGCTTCGCCGAGTGCAACTGGCTTCATCGTGCCGAGGTCTGCGCCATAGCAGTGTACACAGAGGCCCTTTGCCGAGACACACGCAATTGGTGAGCGAACGTATACGCTCTCTACACCTGCGTCTTCAATAATTCGAGCCTCCTGCATCGTGATGAAATCACCTTTCTTGAAAGCAACTTCACCCTTAATCGAAACATCAGCTGCCAAGTAGCGGCCAGAAATATTTTGTGCGAGGAAGGTGCCGATACCAGATGCTGACTCGCGAGTGACGGTAAGGCCAAGCTTGGTGCCGCAATCGTCTTCGCCCACAACCACATCCTGCGCAACGTCAAAGAGGCGGCGTGTGAGGTAACCTGCCTTTGCAGTGTTGAGCGCAGTGTCGGAGAGTCCTTTGCGTGAGCCGTGCGTGGTGATGAAGTACTCAATCGGAGTGAGACCTTCTTTCATCGACTTAGTAATTGGGAACTCGATCGCTTCGCCAGTTGGAGACGCAATGAGGCCTTTCATACCGGCCATCTGAGTCACCTGAGCCACTGAGCCACGGGCGCCAGACTTAAGCATGTCTGAAACTGGGCCGTTTACCGGGAGTGTGCCTGGCATAAGTTTTTCAACCTCTGCTTTCGCGCCGTGCCAAATCTCAATGTTCATGCGGTAACGCTCCTCTTCTGAGAGCAAACCTTCCTGCCAATGCTTCACGACTTCGTCTGATTTAAGCTGCGCTGCGGCAACAATGCCGTCTTTCTCTTTCGGGATGCGGATGTCGTCGAGCGACCAGGTGATACCCGACTGAGTCACATAGCGGAAGCCGAAGTTCTTAACCTTGTCGAGGATGTCTGGGATGCGATCAAGGCCATATTTTGCAATGAGGTCGTCGATGAGCTTCGCCAAACTCTTCTTGTCGATCGGATGATTTACGAACGGATAGTCTGATGGGAAGACAGTGTTAAAGAGGAGGCGTCCTACCGTAGTCTCAAAGAGGCTGCCCGCAAATTGTGAGTACTTCTCTTTGTCAGATGGGAGCACCTTGATCTTCGAGTGGAAGCCAACTGCTCCGTAGTCGTATGCGAGGATCGCAGCGTTTGGAGATTGGAAGGCAGTTCCCTCGCCCTTTGCACCTTCAACTTCTTTGGTCATCCAGTATGAACCAAGGAGAATGTCGAGGAGCTTGGTGGTTACAACCGGCTCGCCGTTACCAGGCTTGAGGATGTTTTTTGGAGCCGCCATGATTTCGCGTGCCTCTGCCTGCGCTTCAGGCGAAAGCGGCACGTGCACTGCCATCTGGTCGCCGTCGAAGTCTGCATTAAACGCTGGGCAAACGAGTGGGTGAAGTTGGATAGCGTTGCCTTCGATAAGCACCGGCTGGAAGGCCTGGATGCCGAGGCGGTGGAGGGTTGGTGCGCGGTTAAGCAGCACATATTTGTCTTTGATGATGTCTTCAAGAATCGCCCACACCTCTGGCACACCTTCGTCGATCAAGCGGCCTGCACCGCGGATGTTGTATGCGAGTTCTTTTTCAAGAAGCTTGCCTATTACGAATGGTCGGAAGAGCTCGAGTGCCATGTGCTTCGGCAAACCGCACTGGTTAAGACGGAGTTCAGGGCCCACCACAATCACTGAGCGGCCCGAGTAGTCTACGCGCTTACCAAGGAGGTTCTGACGGAAGAGGCCGTGCTTACCCTTGAGGTTGTCTGAAAGGCTCTTAAGTGGGCGTGTGCGAGCTTGCGTTGTTGCAGAGTATGCAGCACCACCGTGGCGGATAGAGTTGTCGATAAGTGCATCAACTGCTTCCTGCAAGATGCGCTTCTCGTTGCGGAGGATAACATCCGGCGCGTGGATCTCGAGGAGTTTCTTGAGGCGGTTGTTGCGATTGATAACGCGGCGATACAGATCGTTTACGTCTGAGGTCGCGTGACGGCCGCCGTCGAGGGCAACCATAGGGCGAAGGCCTGGTGGGATAACTGGGATGCGAGTGAGGAACATCCACTCAGGGCGGATAGACGAGCGCTGCATCGCGCGGAGCGCCGAGAGGCGCTTGCCGTACTTCTCGCGGTCTGCGGCACCACCTTCTGCAACAATCACTTCAGTCTGCGCGATCATCTCCTTAAGGTTAAGGCTCTTCGCGAGGTTGTAGATAGCTTCTGCACCGATGCCAGCCTCAAAGCTTGCACCATATTTAATTGCATAGCGGTGATATTTTGGCTCGTCGAGCACTGCGCCAACGCGGATAGCGTCAAGATCGTGCTTCGCTTCGAGGAAGAGCTCCTTCATCTTGTCTTTGCTCTTCTCGTCCTGAAGATTCTTCATCTTCATCTTGTACTCAGCATCAAGCTCGGCAACAATGCGATCCTTTTCTTCTTTATGTACGGTCGTAATTATGTAGCCTGCAAAGTAGACAACCTTCTCAAGCTCGCCCGATGGGATACCGAGGATCATCGCAAGGCGTGATGGGATAGCGCGGAGGAACCAGACGTGCGCTACTGGCACAGCCAAGTCTACGTGGCCCATGCGCTCGCGTCGAACAATAGCGCGTGTGATTTCAACACCGCATTTCTCGCAGGTGATGCCCTTATAGCGGATGCCGCGATATTTACCGCAGTAACATTCGTAATCTTTTTCAGGGCCGAAGATCTTTTCGTCAAAGAGTGAGTTCTTCTCTGGGCGCTGTGTGCGGTAGTTGATAGTCTCAGGCTTCGTAACCTCGCCGTGCGACCACTCGAGGATCTTCTCAGGAGAAGCTGGGCGGATGCGTACTGCATCAAAGTCTGAAGTTTCTGCCCCTGGAGTCTTGCGTCCAGCCCCAACTGCGACACCATTCTTGGTGAGCTCGATGTCGAGCGAAAGGCCGCGCATAGTGTGGAGAAGCACGTTAAACGATGCTGGAGAGTAGTGATGCGCAATGCGCTCACCGCGAACAATAGCGTCGAAGGCTGCCGAGCGGCCCATGATGTCGTCGGATTTAACCGTGAGCATTTCGCGCAAGATGTGCGCAGCGCCGTAACCAAGAAGTGCCCACACTTCCATTTCGCCGAAGCGCTGGCCGCCGCCTTGTGCTTTGCCGCCGAGTGGCTGCTGGGTGATAAGAGAGTATGGACCGATTGAGCGCATGTGGATCTTGTCTTCAACCATGTGGTGAAGCTTGAGGATGTACATGTAGCCCACTGCAATGTCCTGCTCAAACTTCTCGCCGGTGCGTCCGTCGTAAAGTGGCATCTTGCCGCTCTCTTTAAAGCCAGCCTTCTTAAGCTCGCCACGGATTTCGGTTTCGGTTGCACCTGCAAACGGTGGGCAGATTGCCTGATAATTCAAAGTGTTTGCAGCGAGGCCGAGATGGAGCTCAAGAATTTGCCCGAGGTTCATGCGGCTTGGCACGCCGAGTGGAGTGAGGATCACATCAACTGGGCGACCATCTTCCATATATGGCATGTCTTCTTCAGGAAGGATGCGTGAGATAACACCCTTGTTGCCGTGGCGTCCTGCGAGCTTGTCGCCAACAGATACCGAGCGGAGCTGCGCGAGCTCGATGTGGATGCGCTTGATGATGCCAGAGTCGAGATTGTGACCCTCTTCGCGTGAGAATACTTTTACCGAGATGATGCGACCGCGCTTGCCGTTTTCGAGGCGGAGCGAAGAATCCTTCACATCGCGAGCCTTGTCGCCGAAGATCGAACGCAGGAGGCGCTCTTCAGGAGTAAGCTGTGTCTCGCCTTTCGGAGTAATTTTGCCAACGAGGATGTCGCCAGGGCGCACCTCAGAGCCAACGCGGATAACACCGTCCTCGTCGAGGTTGCGGAGCTTGAGTTCAGATACGTTCGGGATGTCATGAGTAGTTTCTTCTGGCCCAAGTTTGGTGTCGCGCACGTTGCACACAAACTCCTCAATGTGGATTGAAGAGAACTTACTGTCCTTTACCATGCGCTCGCTGATGATGATTGCGTCTTCGTAGTTTGCGCCGCTCCAGCACATAAACGCCACGAGTGCGTTTTGGCCCAGGGCCAATTGGCCCCCATCAGAAGACGAGGTGTCTGCGAGAAGATCTCCCTTCTTAACTTTGTCGCCAACCGTTACTGCTGGGCGCTGGTGGAGTGCGGTAAAGCCGTTGGTGCGAACGAAGTTAACAAGAGGGAACTCAGTCTCCTTTCCTTTCGCGTTCTTCACTTTGATGTGCTTGCCGTCGGATGCAGTAACAGTGCCGTCTTCAATTGCAGTAATAAGGCGGCCGGTGTCGCGCGCAGCGCGAGCCTCCATGCCGGTAGCAACGAGTGGTGCCTCAGGCACTATCACTGGAGTTGCCTGCTTCTGCATGTTCGAACCCATGAGTGAGCGGTTTGCATCGTCGTGCTCGAGGAATGGGATCATCGAAGTTGCGATAGAGAACGGTTGCTCAGGAGCAACGTCCATGTAGTTCACCTGATTGCGGGTTACGCGAATTGGCGAGCCGCTCTGACGCACCTCTACGGTGTCTTCAGTAATTTTGCCGTCTTCGTTCACCTTGGTACCTGCGTGTGCAACGATCTGCTTCTCTTCTTCGGCTGCATTAAGGAAAACTATTTCTTTGGTCACTTTGCCGTCTACCACTTTTGCGTACGGAGTCTCGATCATGCCGAACTCGTTGATGCGAGCGTAGGTAGAGAGGCGGAGGATAAGACCGATGTTTGGGCCTTCAGGAGTGTGGATAGGGCAAAGGCGTCCGTAGTGAGACGGATGCACGTCGCGCACCTCAAAGCCTGCGCGCTCACGAGTGAGGCCACCTGGGCCAAGAGCCGAGAGTGTGCAGAGATGCTCGATTTCTTCAAGCGCGTTTGTTTGCTGCATGAACTGCGCGAGCTGGTTGGTTGTGAAAAATTCTTTGATACGTGCCTGAAGTGGGCGTGGGTTTACAAACATCACCGGCAAAGTTGCATCAACGTCGATAGTCGACATGCGATCCTGGATATTGCGCTTCATGTGCGTGAGGCCAACGCGGATGCGCGACTGGAGCATCTCACCTACATAGCGAACGCGGCGAGAACCGAGGTGGTCGATGTTATCTTCCATCGCCTCAGGGTCGTTCTCAAGCACAATAACGTTCTTAAGCACGAGCACGAGATCGTCGAGCGAGAGCGTCTTGCGGGTAAGCTCCTTTTCGTCGAGAGATTTATTGAAGCGCTGATTAAAGCGGAAGCGGCCTACGCGAGAAAGGTCGTAGCGCTCTTCAGAGAAGATAGAGTTAATATATTCTTTTGCATTGTTTGCAGTTGCGAGGTCGCCGTCGCGGAGGCGCTTGTGGATCTCTATATATGCGTCCTCTACGGTCTTTGCAGGGTCGAGCTCAATTGAGGCATCGATCCACTTCTTTTCTTCAGGAGAACCTGAGAAGAGCGACTTAAGGTCGCTGTCAAAATGCGCACCCATAACGCGGAGGAGCGTTGATGCGGGGAACTTGCGCTTGCGGTCGATGCGCACCCAAAGCATGCCGTCTGCATCTGTTTCAATTTCGATCCATGCGCCGCGGGATGGAATCACCTTAGCCCCAAAGTGCCTCTTGCCCTTAACTTCGTCTGCGGTAAAAAATACGCCGTATGAGCGTGCGAGCTGCGGCACGATAACGCGCTCGACACCGTTGATGATGAAGGTGCCGTGCGTGGTCATCACCGGGAAGTCTGCAAGAAAGATCTCCTGCTCCTTCTCGGTCCCCTGTGCCTTGTTCTTGAGGCGAACAACAGCGCGAACAGGCACATCAAGCGAGAGCTTGTTTGCCTTTGCGTAGTGCTCGTCATACTTTGGCTCCCCCATCTCGATTTTTACAAATTCGAGATCAAACTTTTTGCCAGAGTAGTCGCGGATAGGAGTAAACTCCTTAAATGTTTCGCGGAAGCCCTCAGAGAGAAGCCAATTAAATGAATCTACTTGTGCAGCAACCAAGTTTGGAGTCTCGGTGCGGGCTGGCTTGAAGCGGCTGAAGAATTTTTGTTCACGCATGGGGATTTGGTGAATAGTTATTAATGGCGGCGGGGGCACGCAAGCACACTTATAATCTCCTGCACAAGAACGTTATACACAGATGCTAAACGCAAAAAGAGCGGGCGCGAAATACGCTCCCAGACTCGGGCCTCTGCCTGTTTAGGTGGTTCTCTTTACCACTGTATTAAATTGTAGAAACTTCAGCCCTCAAAACTCATTCTACCCGATAATCCTCGGGTCCCCGCTTTCGTTTCAGTAACAAGTATACCCCTGGGGAGTGCCCTGTCAAGCAAAACTGTGCATATTGGCCCCGTTTGGACCCCAAATTTGACTAAACGGCCATTTTGAGGGATGATTATGGAGACCTGGGGATGCGGTATCCCCTGGCAAAGCGGCACCATCAAGGAGGGCCAACAATGACATTAGGAAGCGACGTATCGAAGATCAATCATCCGACTCGGGTAAGGGTGAAGTCTGCCAAAGGCAATAACACCAAGACCGAGATTTTCGAGCTCAAGGCGACGGGCGACAAGCGTGTGCTCGAGAGGCTCGGCCAGTACATCAAGCCCGGCAACCCAGTGACTCTGCTCGGCCTAACCGAGTGCGAGTTCAACAACTGCCCGTGCAAGCTCGGTAAGCTCATGGGCCCCGACCCACGCAAGGTCTTTGTGATGATCCTCGACGACAGCATCGATCTCGAACCGGAGGGCGATTCGTCACTCAACTGATTCGCTTCGGCGATCATAACACTACGGGCCGCCCCAACCGGGACGGCCTCTTTTTTTATTTAGTATTTGGATTGCTACGCTTCTTATTCTTCCACTCATCCATCTCAGCATGATTGCCCGAGAGCAGCACTTTCGGCACGTGGTATTTTTTGCCCTTGTGCTCAAGCACCTGCGGCTTGGTATACATCTCGTGCGACGCTACCCTGCTTTCTTCAAGAGATTCGAACTTACCCAAGACTCCCGGTATCTGACGCGCAGCGGCATCAATAATCGCGAGCGCTGGGATCTCGCCGCCCGTCAATATATAAGGGCCAACCGAAACTTCTTCAGCTTTTAAAACTTTTTTCGCGCGTGCATCTATCCCCTCGTAGCGGCCGCACAAAATAATCACATCTGTATACTTTTTTGTGAGCGATTTCGCGTACGCATTAGTTAATTCTTTCCCGCCAGCGGAAGTTATCAAAATTTTCACTTTGGCGTGAGGTTTAGCCTCACGGATTTTGCGGATTTTCTCGACTCCTTTAATAAACGGCTCGGCCTGCAGCACCATCCCTGGACCACCGCCATAGGGCCGGTCATCGGCCTTGCCCCATTTGTTGGTTACAAAATCTCGCAGCTGGTATGTTTTTACTTTAAGAAGCTTTTCTTTTTGCGCACGGCCCAAGATAGACGCATTTGTGTATGCGTCTACCACCTCTGGGAAAAGAGTTATTACATGAAAATTCATTCTACTTGAGGAAGTGCTAGAGGTTTGAGAGTTCGTCCATTGCCTCGTCTACCGACTTCATAACGGGAGATGCAGGAGGTGCATCGTGGCTGCCATCCCATCCGGTTTCAGCCGAAGGAGTTGGCGCACGCATGCCGCCAGCTGGCTCATTTATTTTAAGATTCACGCGAGCATTGTGCTTCATGCCCACCACACGAAGGAGTGTGCGGATAGCTTTTGCGGTGTTGCCCGAGCGGCCGATCACTTTGCCCATGTCATCAGGATGAAGGTCGAGCATGAGGAGAACACCCATCTCATCTACCGTGCGAGTAATCTTAACCGCATCCGGGTTCTCAACGAGACCTTTCACGACGAACTCTAAAAATTCCTGATCTTTTTCGGCCATAGCAGTATATTTAATTTGTTAAAAGGCACTTGCCTTCTATAGTTTATTCTGCGGGAGTTTCTGCAGCAACGACGTTATCCCCTTCTGGAGTTTTTTCTTCTGCAACTTCTACTGGAGTTTCAGTTGCTGCAGCCACAGGAGCTGCGGCTTCAACTGCCGGCTCATCCTTCTTAGGAGGAGATTTGCGAGGAAGCACGTTTATTTTTTTGCCTTCGATAACTTTATTTGAAACAAGAAGATTGTGTACCGTATCTGAAATAGTTGCACCCTGGCTCATCCAATATTTGATGCGATCACCCTTAAGGTCGATACGAGCCGAACGAGCATCGTAGTTGCCGAGGATTTCGTTTACGTTGCCAGTTTTTGCTGCGCGCTTTGATTCAACCAAAATAACCCGGAATGATGGGTCGTTCTTTCGGCCGCGGCGCTGGAGTCTTATAGTAAGCATTTCTTGAAAATACCCGCTTGTGCGGGAGTGGTTTGTACTGTATCAGAGCCCTGGGCTAGAGTCAATAACTGTGCTAAAGTGCCTCTATTAATGGTTTCTAGCAAGCGCCCAGGCCCCATAGCGGGTTCGGCAGAAAAGAAGAATATAGAGGGAGTGATCCAGGTTAACCGCCGCGGCACTGGATATGTGGCCTTTCCTATTGCCGAAGGGGCCCTCAAGGGCAAGCCCGATAAGGGTCAAGATATTGAGATCGAAAACCCGAACCTCCTTGGCGCACTCAACGGCGATATTGTAGAAGTAGAGTTAAAAGGCCTCTTCCCTCGCCCAAATGGCATTGTCACTCGCGTAGTGAGCCGCTCAAAAGAAACATTTGTGTCAACGCTTAAACTCGTTGGCCGCGAAATGTTTGCTATCCCCGCCGACCTCCGTTTTTATCGCCCCATTAAGCTTGAAGGCACAGTTGATTTTGATGAAGGAGAGAAGGTGCTGGTGCGCCTCACCTCGTTTAACGGCAAAGAGGATCCAAAGGGTATTATAGAGTCGCACATCGGCCACGCGGGCGAGCATCGCACCGAGATGAACGCGATCATCCTTGAGCACGGCTTTAATATCGAGTTCCCCGCTGATGTCCAAAAAGAAGCACACGAGATTGAGATCAATCATGCGCATATAATTGCGCAGGAGGCCAAAAAGCGTGTCGACTTTCGCGGCAAAACTACTTTCACCATCGACCCGCTCGACGCTAAAGATTTTGACGACGCTCTCTCGGTAGAAAAATTGCCAAATGGCGAATATGAAATCGGCGTACACATCGCCGATGCAACATTTTTTGTGCAGCCGGGCACCGCACTCGACGAAGAGATGAAGAAACGCGGCACATCCGTATACCTCGTTGATGCAACCATCCCGATGCTCCCGCACGAACTCTCAAGCAACGTGTGCAGCCTCAAGGCCGATGAAGATCGGCTTACTTTCTCTGCAGTATTTCGTATGAACGATCGCGGCGAAGTGATTGACAGAAAGTTTGAGAAAACAATCATCCGCTCTAACCGCCGCTTTACCTACGAAGAGGCGCAGGAGATTTTGAATGCCGGGAAGGGCGAATATATAGAAGAGCTCGGCATCCTGAGGCACATCGCACGCAATTTAAAGAAGAAGCGCGAGGTTGAGGGAGCGATAGACTTTGGCGACAACGAAGTAAAGTTTGTGCTCGACGAAAATGGTAAACCGCTTGGCGTGGTGCGCAAAGAGCGCATCGAGACCAACTCGCTTATTGAGGAGTTTATGCTTCTTGCCAACCGCGAGGTAGCAAAGCATATTTCGGACATCATCAAGAAAAACTCCGAGAGCGGCGGCATCTTTCTCTATCGCATCCACGACACCCCTAAAGAGGATCGCATCGAAGAGCTTTCGATCTTTGTAAAAGCGATGGGCTACGAATTTGAGAAAAAGGGCAAACACTACACTGCGCGCGATATTGCAAAACTCTTGAAAGAAATTGAGGGCAAGCCAGAGGAGAGGCTCATTCGCACCTCAACACTCCGTTCGATGGCAAAAGCTATCTACTCGACCCGCAACATCGGGCACTTTGGCCTCGCGTTCGATTTTTATACGCACTTCACTTCGCCTATACGACGCTTCCCCGACATGCTTGTGCATCGCATCCTTGCGTCATATATAGAGGGCCACCCACTCACCAAACGCGAGTTTGGCGACCTCGAGAAGCTCTGCATTGCAGCCTCCGCGCGCGAGGCCGAGGCCGTTGAGGCCGAGCGCGAGTCTATCAAATACAAACAAGTGGAGTATATGTTGCCGCGCATTGGCCAGCAGTTCGACGCTATCATCTCGGGCGTTACCGATTGGGGCCTCTATGTTGAAGAAAAAGAAACTGCGTGCGAGGGCCTCGTGCGCGTGCGCACTATTGGCGACGATTTTTATAACTACTCTGCAAAAGAATATGCGTTGGTGGGCCAGCGCAATAAAAAGAAATACGCGCTCGGGGATACCGTGCGCGTTAAGCTTGTAGCGGCGGACCAAGCGGCCCGCACGCTAGATTTTGAATTGGTGCGTTAGTTGATGGCGGTTTGATTCTGAGCCTGCTCGAAGTTCGTCATCAGAGTGGCCCACGTGAGAGAAGGTGTACCTTCCTTATGGATGACAAGCCATGCTGCGTGGCACGCAGGCAGATTCTCGCGCTCGATAGGGCGCCGATGAACTTCTCCACCAACATACCTATATTCATGTGCGCCTAGGGCGACTTCTACCTTAATCACGAAACCCTCCTGGACTGTTCCAAAAAGCACTATACAACGAAAAAAGTTACTTAGCTACAGCTAGTGCTTCTTCAAACTTAACCGAAAGAAGTTTGGAGACGCCATCTTGCCCCACCGTGATGCCATAGAGTATGCCCGCGCGCGACATGGTTTCGCGGTTATGGGTGATGAGGATAAGTTGCGACTTCTTTGAAAGATTTTCAATCATATCGCCATAGCGGCGCGAGTTTGCCTCGTCGAGTGCTGCGTCGGTTTCGTCGAGGATAAGAAACGGCGGTGGGTTCACCTGGCTCATCGCGAAGATAAGCGCAATCGAAGTGAGCGCTCGCTCGCCGCCCGAGAGCATGTGCAAACCCTTTACTCGCTTGTGCGGCAGCGAGACGCTTATATCAATACCCTCTTCAACTTCTACATCGCTCTCTTCGTCATCCATGTCGCTCTCAATTTCTTCACCAAGCAGCGAGGTAGCCGCCCGCTTAAGCTTTTTCTCTTTAATTAAAGTGAGTGATGCAGAGCCGCCACCGAACATAAGTTTAAAGAAGGTGTCAAACTCGGTATTTATCTTCTCTATGCCCGTGCCAAAGCGAGTCTCGAGCGTGCTGGTGAGCTCTGCGATAAGCTCATGCAGTTTTTGCGTCGAGAGAGCTAAATCCTCAAGCTCTTTCATAAGAAAGGCGTCGCGCTCAGTCGTTTCTTTATGTTCTTTTAATACTTCTTCAGAATTTCCTGCACCAATCTCTTCGAGCCTAATTTTCATACGCTCAAGTTTGCGACGCCTGTCCTCCTGTTTGGTGCGCTCCTCCTCAAACACTTCAGCGTCAGAGAGCACTTCTCCCTGTTCGCTTGTTATTGCATAGGTTTCAAATCGCTGTGCATCGCGCAAGAGGAGCACGGCAGCCTCCTGTATCTCGGTCTTGTAGCTCTCGCGCTGGTGATGCAGCACATCTTCGCGGGCACGCAAGGACGCAAGCATACTCTCAACCCCGCTACGCTCTGCCATTGCAGCAAATAAATCACGCTCGGCTTCGCGGTTGGCATCCTTTTCGCTTTCTATCTCGCTATGCAGCTTGTGCACTGCTTGCGCCACACGTTCCTCTTCGCTTTGTATATCCCTCAATTTCTTCTCGAGTGCATCTTTGCGAGTGCGCAACTCGGCAACACTATGCGTAGAAGTATCTTCAGAGATTTTTGAAACAAGGCGCTCAGCAAACTCGCGGGTTGCAGTAATGAGTGCAAGCAACTTTTCTTTTAAGCTCGCGCCATCAAGGCTCACTAGGGCTGAGAGCTCCATCTCAATTTTTTGTGCAAATGAGTGCGCGTCTTTTGCCGGGATAGTGCCCACCGCCTCGCGTGCCATATGCTCGCGGGCTATAAGCTCGCCTTCGATGCGACCAAGCTCACGGCTCACTTGCTCGCGCTCAGCGCGAAGTGTTCTACCCTTGCTCTCTAAGTCCATCAGCTGATGCGTCTCAAGATTGGTCTTACCTTTTTTATCAAGCGTTTCGCGCAAGTGCTCTATCTTGTGATTTAAGTTCGAAAGCTCGCTCGTTGGAGCCTCCTTTTCATCCTTGAGGAGAGATTCGGCTAACCTTAAGTAAATAGTTTCGCGTTTAAGATATTCGGCATATTGCTCAGCAAGTGTTTCGCGCAATGCTGCAGACTCTTCAATCTTTTTTACCTGAGCACTCAAAAAGCGCAGGTGCGGCACAAGCTCGCGGCGCAAGCCCTCAACTTCTTTAATATTTTCAGCAGTCTTCTCAATCTTTCTCTCTGCCTCTTCGCGTTTATACAAATAAGCGGTGAGTCCGAGTGCGTCCTCAATCATTTCGCGACGCTCTTTACTTGATGCAGACAAAATCCTATCAGCTTCGCCTTGCGAAATAATGTGGTGGCCGGATGTGCCAATGTTGGCATTTGATAAAAACTCGGCAATATCGCGGAGCCTCACCTGCGAGCCGTTAAGCATATATTCGTTTGCGCCGTCGCGATGCACCACGCGCTCAATCGCCACCTCATCAAAATCGAGACTAAACGCCCTGTCGGTATTATCAAACACGAGCTTTACCGACGCGCGATTGCCGCGGGACACACTTTGCGAGCCGTTCCAAATCATGTCTTCGCCCTTTTTGCCGCGCATGCTCTTCATCGACTGCTCGCCGAGCACAAAGCGAAAAGACTCCGCAATATTTGATTTGCCGGAGCCGTTGGGGCCCACTATCGAGGTGATTGAAGACGCAAACTCAAGTGGGGTCTTTTTTGCAAACGACTTAAACCCCGAGAGCTCAATACTCTTTAAACGCATGCCTCCTATTGTAGCAAAAATAAAAGGGGCTGGACGAATCCAGCCCCAACTTCACGAAACGAGCATTGTGAGCTCTGACAAGTGGTCGATCACGAGGGACGCGCCGTTTCGAAGCAGCGTATCCTTCGTGCTGTGCGAGCGCATGAGGCCGATCGGGATAAGACCAACTTCTTTTGCGGCGCGCATGTCTTGACCCCAATCGCCAACATAACACACACCCGAAGGGTCAACATCCATCTGCTTGCACAGGTCAATGAGGTGGTTGATCTTCTCGCGGCCATCACCACGAATATGGGAGAACCGCGGATGAAGCTCGTGCATCGTAAACCACGCCTGGAGTTTGTCGGTTTCATGGCCGCTTAGTGCAAACATACGCAAGCCAGATAACTTCAAATGCTCGAGCGTCTCCGCAACATCTTCAAACGGAGCCACGAGGTCATGCTCGGCGATGCGAGCTAGATTTACTTTGCGGATCTCATCATCCGAAGCAGTGACCCCGCATTTGCGGTAATACTCAATGAGCAGGCCTCCCCAGTCGTGCACGAAGTCATCAAACTCCGGTGGTATGCCGCCAAGTTCTGCAACAGCGAGCTGGCAATTGATAAAGGCCTGATATCCCGTATCACGCAGCACACCGTCAACATCAAACCCGAATACTGTTATAGGGACCTTTCGGCCCAAGAGATTGATTGTGGCCATGTGCGCCTCCTTTGAAGTTGAAAAAAATGAGCAGTGCTTCTAGGCCAATACAAACATACGTTATATAAAAAGAAAAGGCGGGGCTTGTTAAGCCTCGCCCACTGTCACAAATTGAACTGCTTCAAGCGCTTCCTTTGCCGACTTTCCAGCCCAAACAACATAGTGGAAGGCTTGGTAGTATTGGTCCGCCGCTCCTACGCCAGACTGAACCATGAAGTTACATTGCGCGGGAGAAAGTTCGACACCGCCAGGAAGTATGAGGCTGTAGCGATAGAGCACGGTATTGTCGTTGTCCCAGAGGTCAAAGTGCCCGACCCACGACTGCTCGTTGATTAAGCGGACAAGCTCTCTCACTTCAGCAAGACGGTTTTTGGGAACCTTTAACTCGAATGCACACCCCATGTGGAGCGACTCGAGACTTTCTATCCAGCTAAAACTCAAGTGATACGTGGTCCACACACCGACCCACTCCATATCGAGACAGTCCGCATCATCTCGTTCGTAGCTAAAACCCTCTGCGTCGCACACCCCTTGGAGAACATCCACGGGATGGACATACTCCGGAATGTGTCCGGTGAGCCCAGTTACTTCTCCCATAACAATCTCCTACTGGTTACATCTGGCGCAACTATAGCGCTACCAGCCTTTTTGCTCAAGCGCGATGCGGGCAGCTTCTTGCTCGGCTTCTTGTTTTGATTTGCCGGTGCCTTGCGCCACCAGTGCTTCTTTAATGTAAACGCCAACCATAAACTGCTTATCGTGGTCGGGCCCAGTTTCGCGCACTACCTCATAGTGTGGTGTTGCACCCTCGGCATCCTGCGCCTTTTCTTGAAAGTTACTCTTTGCGTCGCGCCACAACTTCTTCTTTACTATTTCGTCGATTTTTGGGAAGAGATATTTTTCGATAAAGAGTTTTGCTGCATCATAGCCCTGGTCGAGGTAGATAGCTCCCACGAGCGCCTCAAAGGCATTCGCAAGCAGCATCTGGCGCGCGCGGCCGTTATCTTTTGCTTCGCCGCGAGAAAGAAGCAAATATTCATTCATCCCTAAGTTCTGAGCAATCTCAGCACAGGTAATCGCGTTCACGAGGGCTGCGCGATATGCAGTGAGGTCGCCCTCATCCTGCTCGGGAAATTTTTCATACAAAAAATGTGTCGAGATGAGCTCAAGCACGGCATCACCCAAAAACTCAAGGCGCTCGTTGTGCCCAAGTGTCTCGCCACGGTGCTCGTTTAGATATGAGCGGTGCGTAAATGCTTGCTTAAGGAGTGCAGTGTCTAAAAAGGAGACTCCGATACTTTCCTGAAACGTCTGTATATCTTTCTGCATATAAGTTTAAGTTTTCTTTGATTCTTGATCAGTTAATGTCTGCAGTGCTTTTGTCACTATAGGGAGCATGTCTTCATAAAAATTGAGTTCGAGCGCATCTGCCACGCGAAACCAGCGCGCATCGTCGAGGCCACCTTTTTGCTCGAGCTTAATTTCGGCAAACGGAGACTCGGCTAAAAAGTAGGTTACATGCTTTCGCTTCTTGCCCGCTTTCGGGTCTGAGGCAACATACTCGTTCTCTCCTATCTTCTCTACAATTTTTATAGTAAGGCCGAGCTCTTCTTTAATTTCGCGGATAGTACCCTCTTCAACTGTTTCATTTGCAATTTCAGGCGCATCTCCTATCTTGCCCTTCGATAGAGTCCAGTGGCCAAAGATATCGTGCACGAGCGCGAGATAGATATCGCCATGCTGTTTTGCATACACCACCGCGCCACCCAGGTTTTGCACGGGCATTTCCTCGTAGGGTACGTCTTTTTTCTTTTTTGATACTTCCTCTTTGCCAGGCTCGCCGAGCTCTTTATACACTGCGCCGAGCACACCGTTTACAAAGCGACCGCTGTTCTCGCCACCATAGCTCTTCGCAAGCTCAATGGCTTCGTTGATAGCAACCTTAGCTGGCACCTTGTCGCGGTCGGCAAACAAAAGTTCGTAGAGGCCAATGCGCAAGACATTACGGTCAACAAGGGCGATGCGATCCATCGGCCACTCGGGCGCCGCTTTGCCAATCACTAAATCAAGATCTGCTTTGCGAGAAATAACTCCTTTAAGGAGTTCTTGCATAAACGGAGAGTCTCCCGCAGCAGGGGCAAACTCTTCAGTATTGCGTGTTAGATACTCGTCTGCAGCGTCGGGTGTGCAGCTCCTAAAATCCCACTCAAAGAGTGTTTGGAGAACCACTGATCTTGAAAGGTGCCTGTTTGCCATTATCAAAAAAGAACTTCGAGCTGCCTACAAGAAAATTTAGATCCACAAGCGAACTGCCTAATCTGCTACCTATAGTATAGCTTGGATTATTTCTGCACCTCACTCTTGTTTCCAACAGTGCCATTTTTCTTGGCTAGCCTTTCTGAGCGAGCCTGAGTCTTGGCAACAAGGTCGACTGCCACACGGCCGTTGTAACGACCACAGGTTGGGCAGGCCCGGTGAGACACGCGAACAGCCCCGCATTCGCACTTGGCGAGCGGCTTGTTTACAAGCGCGTGGTGGCTGCGGCGGTTTGCCGTATGCGCACGGGTATGTCTCATTCGGACGACCATGAGGGCACTATACCAAATAAGGCTAGAAAAGACAAACCCCATCGCGCAAGCGCGGTGGGGCTGTTTGTAGGAGCCAAAATGGCTGCTTCAGGCTGCTACAGCCTGGTCGAAAGTAAAGAGCGGAGCCCGAACAGGCTTAGGGTCGAAATTCATGCAGGCAGAGGGCGGCACTAGTGCGAACCCAGTAAACAAGCACGAGACTTCAGGCATTTTCCCATCTTGCGATGGGAAGGATCCCCCATCGTAAATACATCTCTCGCACTGACATGCAGTGCCTTTTGATTGCGATTGGACGCCAATCCTTATCGCAGCTTTATTCCCCATAGTCACTTCTCCTAATGTAGGCTTATTTGCCAACGTTGCAGTTGCAGAGCACCCAATGATTAACGCTACTCCTATGCCACCTGGCGGTCAAACCCTAAAAAAGTGCGGCGGTGGATAGCCGAAATGCCCAGTGTTTTGATGGCGGCATAGTGCGCGCGGGTTCCGTAGCCTTTGTGCTGCTCAAATCCATATCCGGGATACTCCCTGCCTAGTTTTTTCATAAGCCAATCCCTCTCTACTTTGGCGGCAATTGAAGCCAGCGAGATCACCGGCTCGAGCGCGTCTCCTTTTATGATAGTTTCTTGCGCATAGTTGTCCGGAGCATGGAGCAGGCCATCAAGAAGCACTTTTGTGCCGGCTGGTTCAGGAGAAAGTTTGTGCACCCCCGCATGCACGCCTTGCCGCACCGAGGCACTGATGCCGATCGTATCTATTATATGGGCGTCAATAAGCTCAACACAAAAAGAGATCTCGCCCGCGGCAGCTCTTGCTTGCATCTCTCTATATATAGCTTCGCGCACTTTCTCTGAAATCTTTTTGGAGTCGTTTACTTTAGGGAAGGCTGCACGGATATCAAAATTGGCCGACACGCGCACGATGCCAACGGCAACAGGGCCTGCGAGCGGCCCGCGGCCGGCTTCGTCGACCCCCATAATATGCGCAGGATTCATATAAAGAGTATACTCAAATTATGTCTGCATCGTTTACTCATCTGCATGTCCATAGCCACTACTCCCTGCTAAAAGCGCTGCCAAAAATTAAAGATTTGATTGGCGCCGTTAAAGCGCAGGGAGGCACCGCAATTGCGCTCACCGACCTCAACAACCTCTACGGCACTATCGAGTTTATTAAAGAGTGCCGAAGCGCAGAGATAAAACCTATTGTGGGGCTCGACGCGCAACTTGCAGACAATCAGCGCATTGTGCTGCTTGCCGAAAATGAGCTTGGCTACAAGAACCTACTTAAAATAGTAACCGACTCACATCTGGGCCTAACCGATGGAGCGGCAATTGTGACCCGCGAGATGCTCGAGAAGTATAAAGACAACATGCTTGCGTTTGCCCCGTATGCAAATGCCGAGCAAAAAAATGAGTACGCAAAAATCTTTGGCTCCAATTTTTATCCAAATGTGGCGAGCCAAGAAATCTTTTACTTAAAACCTGATGAACGCCGTGCATGGGAAACAATGCGCGCCATAGAAAACAAAAACGCACCAAACGAGTCGGGTGGTATTGCTGACCCCGATGAAGAATATTTTATGCCCTCAGTCGATGAGATGCGCGAACGCTACGCAAAAAATCCTGAAGCAATTGCCGCGATGGAAGAAATAACGATGCGCTGCAACTTGGATATAAAACTGGGCTCATGGGTGTTCCCCGCCTTCCCTATCCCTACCGGGACCACGTTTAATAGCGAGCTCAAGCGACTCATTGAAGAAGGCATTGTGAAGCGCAATCTCGACACGCCAGAGGTGCGTGCCCGCATCGACTACGAGTATGGGATCATCACTACCAAAGGATATGCGCCATACTTTTTGGTAGTGGCCGACCTACTTAACTTTGCGCGAACGAATGGCATCCTCACCACTATCCGCGGCTCGGTCGCAGGCTCGCTTGTTACGTATGTAACTGGGATTACTAATGTGAACCCGCTTGAGTATAAATTGCCGTTCGAGCGCTTTCTTAACCCCGAGCGTCCATCGGCTCCCGATATCGACATGGATTATGCCGACAACAGGCGCGACGAGGTGATTGATTATGCCCGCCGCAAATATGGCAACGATCATGTGGCGCAAATTGGCACCTTTGGCACCATGCTTGCCCGCGGCGTGGTGCGCGATGTGGGCCGCGCGCTTGGCTACCCCTATGGCCTTGGCGACCGCATCGCAAAAGAAATCCCCTTTGGCTCACAAGGCTTCCCCATGACGCTCGACCGCGCACTTGCCGAGAATCCGGAACTCGCAAAGATTTATAAAGAAGACGAAGAAGCAAAAGAGGTTATCGATCTTGGCAAAATAATCGAAGGCTGCGCGCGCCACATCTCGGTGCATGCGGCTGGCATCGTTATCTCTCCTACACCGCTTGTAGATTTTGTGCCTCTGCAACAAGACCCTAAGGGCGGCAAAATAATTACACAGTACGATATGCATGGCGTAGAGGATGCGGGCCTGCTTAAATTCGACTTCCTCGGCATACGCAACCTCTCGATCCTTGCGCACTCGGTGCAGCTCGTAAAGAAAATCCGCGGTATTGAGATTGATATCGAAAACGTACCGGTTAATGATACGAAGACATTCGAGATGCTCGCGCGCGGCGAAACCGAAGGCACCTTCCAGCTCAACGGCGCCGGCATGACCCGCTACCTAAAAGAATTGAAACCTTCAACCATCCACGACATCAACGCAATGGTGGCGCTCTTTCGCCCCGGCCCGATGGAATCTATCCCGCAATATATTGAGCGCAAACATAATCCAAATTTAGTGCACTTTCTTGACCCACGTATGAAAGAGTATTTGGGCGCGTCATATGGCCTCTTGGTATATCAAGACGACGTGCTTCTCACTGCAATTACGCTCGGCGGATACTCGTGGCTTGATGCCGACAAATTCCGCAAAGCCATGGGTAAAAAGATTCCTGCCGAAATGGAAGCACAAAAAGAAAAACTCATGAAGGGTTTTGTCGAGTACGGAAAGCTCTCACCAAAACTTGCCGATCAATTGTGGAAGCTGATTGAACCATTTGCCGCCTACGGCTTCAACAAGGCGCATGCTGCAAGCTATGGCAAAGTGGCATATCAAACCGCCTACATGAAGGCAAACTTCCCCGTTGAGTATATGACCTCTATTCTCACCGCTGAGGCCGGCGATATCGATACCGTGTCTATCATGGTTCAGGAGTGTAAGCGTATGAACATCCCCGTGCTCCCGCCCGACATCAACGAAAGTTTTGGCGACTTTACTGTTTCAAAAGATTCGATCCGCTTTGGCCTCTACTCGATAAAAAACTTTGGCGTTGGCATTGGTGATGTGATTTTGGCTGAGCGCAAAGCAGGCGGCCCGTTTGTGTCTATCTCAGATTTTTTGCGCCGCATTAAGGACCAGGGACTCAACAAAAAAGGTTTGGAGTCGCTCATCGAGTGCGGTGCACTCGACTCGCTTGGCGAACGCGGGCAACTCCTTGCATCTATCGAGCTTTTGCTCGAGTACCATCGCGATGCCACAAAAGAGCAGCAGTCAGACTCGCTCTTCTCCGGCCTCGGAGCCGCCGAAGCTGATGTGCGCATCCCGCCTGCCGAGCCTGCAACTATGGATCAGAGGCTCATTTGGGAGAAAGAGTTGCTTGGCCTCTATGTGTCGGGCCACCCGCTTGATAAATTTAAAGAGCAACTTGCAAAGCGCCCAATGACCATAAACGAGATGAAACAAAAGATTCGCCCCGGCACCGAGAACGTGGTTGCTGCCGGCATGCTCGAGAGCGTGCGCACTATCCTCACACAAAAAGGCGACCAGATGGCATTTATTAAAATTGCCGACTATGACGGGGCAATAGAGGCGGTCGTCTTCCCTAAAAATTTTGTCGCATATAAAAAATTGCTTGTGCCCGAGACGGTGATAGCGCTCATGGGCAAACTCTCTTCGCGCAACGGCGAGCTTTCGATGGTTGCCGATAAACTAAAAGCGCTCTAAACTAGACACTATGTCTGACATGCCAGAAAACGACCACCGAAAAATCGGCCAAGAGCTCGATTTGTTTACCTTCTCCGACCTCGTTGGCTCTGGGCTCCCTTTGTGGACACCCCGTGGCACCATCATCCGCAGCGAGCTTGATACATTTGTTTGGGATTTGCGCTCAAAGTATGAATATTCGCGCGTCACTGTGCCACATATCACTAAACGCGATCTCTACGAAAAATCTGGCCATTGGGACAAGTTTGCAGACGAGCTTTTTAAGATCACCTCGCGCGAGGGCCGCGAGTATGCGATGAAGCCGATGAACTGCCCGCATCACACGCAAATTTTTGCACGCAAGCCGCACAGCTATCGCGAGATGCCGCAGCGCTATGCCGAGACCACTATGGTGTATCGCGACGAGCAGTCGGGCGAGCTTGGCGGCCTTACCCGTGTGCTTTCTATCACCCAAGACGACAGCCACGTATTTTGCCGCGAGTCTCAAATTAAAGACGAGTTCTTTAAAATTTGGGATGTCGTTGATACTTTTTATAAAACATTCGGCTTTACACTCCGCGTGAGGCTCTCCTTTCGCGACATGAACGAGCCTGGCAAATATTTGGGCACGCCGGCCATTTGGGATGCTGCAGAGGGTGCGCTCCGCGACATCGCAAAAGAGCGCAACGCCGACTACTTTGAAGGCCCAGGCGAGGCAGCACTCTATGGCCCCAAGCTCGACTTCATGGCAAAAAATGCAGCAGGCCGCGAGTGGCAGATTGCTACTATCCAGCTCGACATGAACTTGCCTGAGCGCTTCGACCTCACCTGCACTAATGAGAAGGGCGAGAAGGAGCGCATCGTGATGATCCACTCGGCTATCACCGGCTCGCTTGAGCGTTGCACGGCGATTTTGCTTGAGCACACGGGCGGCAGCCTCCCTACGTGGCTTAGCCCACTTCAGGCGCGCATCTTGCCGATTAGCGACGCGCACGCAGCGTTTGCACAAGAAGTGAAGCTCGCGCTCCGCCAAGCCGGCATCCGCGCCGATGTAGATGAGAGCAACGAGACGCTTGGCAAAAAGATCCGCGAAGCAAAAGGCTGGAAGATCCCGTATACACTCGTCATTGGCGATGCAGAAGTGGCGGCTAAAACCGCAACACTCGAGAGCCGCGACAATGGCAAAATCGGTGCACTCGCTATAGACGAAATTATATCGAAACTAAAAACAGAAATAGAAACACGCTCATAGTACAAGAACGTTGAAGGAGGCTTCGCAGGCGGGTAGCCGAGACTGAGCAAATTTGCAGCAGCAAATTATGCGTACTCCTGAAATGTTGCTTGTACGGAGAGCGTTCTATAAATAAAAAATCCCCCAATCGGGGGATTTTTTATTGAACTTTTAGTTTTGGAGCCCGCTCCGCTTCTACTTAGATTACGCGCGCGAGCGGTTAATCTGCTGCACGATGAAGCTGTCTACTACATCATCGCTATGTACAGCTGGAGTTGTGTACGAAACGTGTGCAGCATGAGCTGAGTGAGCAGCTACCACAGTGTCATTTGAACCGAAGAGTACGGTCTTAAGAGAGTTGTATACGCTGTTCTGAACCTTCTTCACTACGATAAGGTATGCAGCAAGTGCGCACCAAAACGCGAGGAATGCCCAGTAAAGCACCGTGCCAACGGGGCCGAGCTCGAGGCCAGTGTATGGTACTGCTGCAAGCGTTACGTATGGAGTGTTTGGATATACCGGAGGCACATACGTATTGTTGTTGATGTACACGGTTGCCGAGCACGTTACCTGCTGGCCGTTGTATCCGTAGAAGGTGCCAGTGTAGGTAGTTGTCTGAGTTGGATACACGGTGCGTGTGCCACTGAGATTAACTGTGCCAAAACCTTGGTTGATATAACCGTTTTGCGCGTTGGTCGAGTTCCAGCTAAGAGTTACCGCCTGATTTGCGTTGTAGTAACCGTTGTTATTGTTGTTGTAGTTGTTGATAGTGATGGTGCACGAAGGGTTGTTGTACTGCACTGGAGGATAGCAGTTAGGGTAGGTGCCAGTGTATCCAGCTGGGCAATACTGCACTGGAGGTACGCAATTAGGATACGTGCCGGTGTAGCCTGCTGGGCAGTACACAGGAGGTGGAGGAAGCACACCAACGTTAGTGACGCAGGTTACGGTGCGATTGTCTGAAGATTTAAATGTTGCAGTAAACGTAGTGCTCTGTGTTGGGTAGAGTGTGTATGAACCAGACATTGCAACGTTAGTGCCCAAGTTCGAGATTGAACCCTGCACAGCGTTAGATGAGTTCCAGGTTACGGTTACTGCCTGACCTGAGGTGATCGATGCTGGAGTTGCAACAATGGTGCAGGTTGGAGCTGGCTTTGGAGTAGTGCCACCGCAGTTTGAAGTGCATCCACCACCGCCGCCGCCGTAGGTAGGAGTGTAAGTAGTTGGAGTGTAGTAGGTAGTGGCTGGGTAGGTGTAGTTTTCATACACTGCCGTTGAACCCTTTCCTGAAGTTGTCTTAACAGTGCAACAACCAGTGTTGTAGTTGCCACCATCATTAGAAGAGCCCGATGAACCTGAGCTTGAAGGGTACGAATAATTTTCGTACACCGCTGTACTACCAGCTGCTTGTGCATTATTGAAAGTGACTGCTGAGATACCTACCACCAAAACCACAGCAAAAGCTGCTGCGAGGGCGATAGTAAGACTGTTTTTCTGGGTGTTCATAATTTTTTGCATTCCTACTCCTAACTACTAATAATATATTAATTATACTCCTTATTTCTAAAAAGTCAAGTGATTTAAAAAGAAGGCTGGATTGAGGGGTTTTAAGCCACAATCCAGACTTTATCGTATTTGCCTAGAGTGGCAATCAGCTGCAGCCGGTACTGAGCGAACAGAGGTCGATTTCCCCTTCTTCCCGCAAGCGGGTCAAAGAAGGAATGCCCCTGGTCGCATGTTCGCCCTTGAGCCCCTTGTCTGTGCAGACGAGGAGCCAGACTGCGCCATCGAGACGCCACGCGCCAAAGCAGTACTTGCTCCGCTCGTCATGATGACGTGTCTTCTCGAAGAGAATTTCAGTCCCCACGTGAGAGTCTCCTACCGGAGCATCTGCGTAGAGAACGATCATCACGTCGCCGGCGTGCTTCTGGGTGAACCAGACACACACCATGTTGTCGACCGGAGCCTTGACCGGGGTCGTGGCGCCCATCGTCGCGACGCAGACGTCTTCGACTTCGCAGTCTTCGCCGGCCATTGCAGCCGGAACGAGAAAGAGAAGTGCGATTGCAAATGCGCATATTTTCAGGAACTTGTGCATCGTCTTCTCCTTTTGAGTGATGCTTTGGCTCTCTCGTGAGAGCTTGGCTGAACATCTATCTTAGATGTGCAATCAAGAAAACGCGAGAAAAAAATTGGAAGCAGGTGGTGGTTTAGACCACCTGCTTGCCAAAAGTTGGATCAGTCGCACTTGCGACCCTGTGCACCGACGGTTCCGTCAGCGCGGACCACAGTGACTTCGTAGATGAAGCCCGAGGGCTTGCCGTCGCAGTTGGGATCATAGTCCATGCGGACAACCATCTTCTTGCCGGTGACAGGGTCCGTCGACTGGCCCATCTTCGCGGGGTCGGTGATGTGCACCACGCAGCCGATCTTGTCGATATAGACAGCGTCGGGGATCGAACACGTATGGGTGGTGCCCGCCGCCTGCACCGAAGCAGGAACAGCGAAATTGATCGAAGCCAGAGTGGCGGCGACACAGATCATTTTGAAGAACGTATGCATCAGTCAGTCTCCTTGGTTGAAGTTGATGCTTTGGCTCTCTCGTGAGAGCTTGGCTGAACATCTATCTTAGATGTGCAATCAAGAAAACGCGAGAAAAAAATTGGAAGCAGGTGGTGGTTTAGACCACCTGCTTGCCAGTTTGTTGCTATTCTGCAGGAAAGACGCAGCCGATTCCCTCCACATAGATCATCTCCGATTCGGAGCAGGTCTTCTCAGAGAGAAGGTCGTCCGTCGAAGCGTCTGCCGAGTCGACAGGCGCCGCATCAGTCCTGACCGGTGCAACCACTTCGGGAGTAGTCGGCGCCACGATGGTTGTGGTTGTCGTTGACGAAGCAGGGCGACCGAACAGAGCGGGCCAAGCATTAACGAGCATCACGACGACGACTGCGACGATGACGATACCTACGAGCAACGCGCTCAGGCCGCCGCCAAAACCACCACCACCTCCGCCGTGTCCGCCACCCCCAGAAGCTTTCTTAGGGGCTGCGGCACCGCCGCTCGGCTTTTCGGGATGGTCGGACATAGCTTCTCTCCTGTGAGTCCAGAAGTATATCTTGTCGCCGAGCGTTGTTGCCGGTGAGCCGAGTACTTCGTTTTCTTCGCGCTGGAGAGCAACTTTTCCCTCCAGCGCGTCGATCGATCTCCCGAATGTTGGACCCAGCCTCCTTGCGGGAGCTGCGAGCACTTCGAGTTCGGCGATCTTGTCGCCCTGGTGCAGAACCGTCGTCTCCGCAACCGCGGCACGAACTTCTGCACTAATCAGCCTTTCGGCCGTGGGAGTCAGATCGTCGATCACTTGATCTCCGTGTCCGGGCCGAAGGCCCGAGTGATCCGGTCGATTTCCTCCGGAGTGAGCAAAGGGCGGTCGGACGTGCCGACCCCCTTGCGCAGTTCGGCGATTTCGCCGGTGAGCCTGCTGCCGAGCTCGCCAACTTCTCGGTGAACTTCGGCAGAGCTGGCAGCGACCCTTTCTTCGAGCCTGTTGCCGACGGCGCCGACTTCGTGGATGAGTTCTTGGCGAAGGCGGGCATTGTCGGTGCCCACCTGTGTGCTCAATGCGTCGATCGACGCATTGGTCTTGGCAACGTGCATGCCGAGGCTGATCTTGATCCCGTGAGCGAGCCTCTCGAGAATCTGAGCCAGCGGACTCATTTCGTTGGTGTCGGTCATTTTATACTTCCTTCCTTCTTGTGTTAAAGAACGTCTGTCTCTTACAGAGACATATCCGCGCGCCTCTTAACGAGAGGTGAGCGAGTATGCCCCTACAAATTTTGCAGTAACCACAAAACGTGCCGACTTCTTGGTGAAGGTGTCACAGGTGACGAGTGTAAGGAACTTTCCTTTCTGAGCAAGTTCTATCACGTCCTCATCGGCATCCGCAACCGATACGTTTGTGACGCTGTAACGATACTCGGCGGTGTCCGAATACACGCTGATGATCTCGCCCTTTGTAAGAGTCTGGATACCCCGAAAGGCTTTGTATGCCTGATTGTGGATCACCGGCAAATTGCTCGAGTGGCCAAAAAGAAGCACGGTGCCGTCCTGGCCGAGGCGAGCTGATGTTGGGTAACGCACCGCACCCGAGAGAAGTGCCTCGTCAAGCACCGAGACTTTTGTTGACTCTGGGTTCTTGATAGTTACATCCATACCGAGCTTCTCGATCGTGATGCGAACTGGATTCTCTGCCTTTACAGGCTTCACCTGTGTTTGTGCCTGAGCGACAGGTGTGCGCACGCCTTGAGCTTGCTCTGTAGAGATTGGCTCAGGGAGCACATCCATAAATGAAAGGAACGAAATAGTGAGAGTGGCAAAAATCACAAAGGCGACCGAAAATGAGATCGGGTGCTGTGCGATATTTCCTATTACTCCACGATTCTTTTTTTCCATATTTTACGAGAAAGGCCCGAAGGTCGTGTGATCTTTAGGCCTGTGTATAGCTTACACTAAATAAGCACCTTTGTCAAGTTAAGCCCTTGACACTCCTAATTGCCTATGATAGGGTGCGAACCATGGAACAGAAAACAGGTTGGAAGGAGGCTTTCTTGCGTTTGGTGGCAATTGTTGGGCTTATTGCCGTTTTAATACTTGGCGCTTGGGGAATCATATTATTGGCGTTCAATTTAGTTGGTCTTTTTAATGGCACTCCTGTGAACTTCGGTTCAATGTGGGGCAATGCAAAAGAAGAGGTGGTTATCACCCTCCCCTCAACAGTTGCTTCAGGCAAATCGTTTAGCGCATCATGGAAGCACACTAATGCTCCAGAGGGCGACTACTCGTTTGCAGTTTCGTACGCATGCGAGGATGGCCTCTCTCTTGAGGGCGCTCTCCCTGCAGGCGGCTACCAGGCAATTGATTGCGAAACTCCGTTTAACTTTACCGGCGCAACCGAGAAGATGATGCTCATCGCTCGCAACAGTGGCGACACTACAGCTACTGCTGAAATTACCGTGGCTAGCATCGACATCGCAACTGGCGACACCACTTCATCTGGCACAAAGTCGATAAGCGTAAAGCCAGCGGCAAAGACAACCAACGTTGTCACAACTCCAAAACCAACCACTACTGTAACTACTCCTAAGCCAACCGTGGTGTACACACCAGCAGTGCAGAGCGCACCGCTTTATGGTTTGCCAGACCTCCGCGTGACCATTAGCTCAGTTACTTCTCTTAGCTCAGTACAGGGCCGCACTTCTGTGCAGTTTGTCGTTGAGAACATTGGCACCAACGTTGCTCGCAGCGGATGGACCTTTAATGCCCTCCTCCCCCTTACTCCTTCGTACACCTATCAGTCGAATTCGCAGCAGGCGCTTAATCCTGGCGACAAGATTGCATATACACTCACCTACGACGACCCAACCTACCGAAACTACAATCAGTACAATCAAAATCAGGTGTGCACCTTGCAGTATCCTAACTACAACTGCAATTACCAAAATCAGTACCAGTATCAAAACAACTACAACTACCAGTACAATACGTACAACACTCCTACTACCTGCTACACCTATAACGGTTATGTAAACATTGCTGGCCCATGCACCAATGACAACACTGTCTACAATCCTAATTACAATTACTACACTGGTAGCAACAACTATGGATACTACCCATACGGCGGCACAGTAACCATTACTGTTGACCCACAGAACTGGGTGCAGGAGCTCATCGAGTACAACAACTCAGCAAGCAAGAGCATCTACTAAAAAATTTCTCGAGAGGAGATTTTACAAAACAGTCCCGACCTTGCGTCGGGGCTGTTTTGCTATTTAACAATTGAGGCAGAGGCCAGGATGAGTCACGGGCTGGCTTGAGTGCGCGCGGCACGGGCCCGAGACACAAAAGTAGACTGAGCTGTAGTAATCAAAATTTTGCGCCCACGACTCGCTCGGGAATTTGCACAGCTCGGGCAAGTTGAGCGGGCAAAAGCGGATACTAAGCTGATAGATTTGCTGCTTTGGCTCATAAGATAGGTCGGCCGGAGCCCACGCATCCCAATCATAAATGCTACCGGGCCACGGAGCCTGCGGCCAATTTTTGCCCGCAACATAACTTTCGAGGCCGGGCGGGATGTTGCGGTCGGCATCTGCTGGGTATGCTCCCCCATTATTGTTTGCATACATCTCGAGCGCCGAACTTATGCTTTTTACCTCTGCCTTCGTGCGGCTATAGTATGCCGAATTGCGCGCCGAAGAAAATGCGGGGAATAGGAGTGCACTTAAAATACCAATGATCGAGATAACCACCAAGAGCTCAAGCAATGTGAAGCCTCTTTCTTTTTCGTGGGCTCCTCGTTTGCTAAAGATCTTGAGCCCTCGTTTGCGAGCTGAGCCTACCAGCGTAGTAACCAGCACCATGCCACCGAGGGCAAACGTGCGGGCACCCGAGGTAAGAAAGCCGAGCGAGTCTACATACAAAATATAGACAGGGACGAGCGCGTACGCAGATACCAAAACTCCGCCGAGCAAATTGATCGGGTACCAACCAAGCTTTCTTTTCTTCACTCACCTAGTATACCGCCCGATTAGATGTCGAGGTTTGCAGCTTTTGCGTTGCTCTGGATAAACGATTTACGAGAAGGCACGTCTTCGCCCATCAAAATTTCAAATATACGGTCAGCATCAGCAGCATCAGTAATATCCACCTGTTTAAGCACGCGACGCGCCGGGTCCATTGTAGTTTCCCACAACTCATCCGGGTTCATCTCGCCGAGGCCCTTGTAACGCTGGATGCGGATCTTGCCAGACTTTTTCTTGCCGGAGTCAGTCGAAGCACTTTCGGAAGAAGAATCTTCATCCCCCGCAGCGAGCGCGGTGTCCTCAGCAGAGAGCGAGGAGGAGGAAGATTCTTCTGTAGATTCCTCGCTTTCTTGCTCAACTAAATCAACATCCTTGCCAAGCACTTTGTTTTTTTCTTCGTCTGAGTATACATAGATAACTTCTTTGCCGCGCTGGATTTTGTAGAGAGGCGGCTGCGCAATGTAGATATATCCGCCGTCGATAATTGGCTTAAAGTGGCGATAGAGCAGTGTAAGAAGCAGCGTGCGGATGTGCGCCCCGTCGACATCGGCATCGGTTGCCAAAATTATTTTGTGATAGCGGAGCTTTTCGATATTAAACGTTTCTCCAATTGCCGTGCCGAGTGCCACCACCAAGTTTTTGATCTGCTCAGACGCGAGCATTTTGTCGAGACGTGCACGCTCGACGTTGAGGATTTTACCGCGGAGTGGGAGCACTGCTTGGATGCGCCTATCGCGACCGGTCTTCGCCGAGCCGCCTGCCGAGTCTCCCTCTACCACAAACAGCTCAGACTCTGAGGCATCTTTGCTTTGGCAGTCGGCGAGTTTGCCCGGCAGCGTCATACCCTCGAGCGCACCCTTGCGAAGCACCGAGTCTTTTGCAGCCTTTGCAGCCTTGCGCGCCTTGAGCGCGAGGATTGATTTTGAAACTATCGCTTTGCCATCATCTGGATTCTCTTCTAAAAACTCAGCGAGTGCTTCGCCAAAGACAGCCTCCACCGCGCCGCGTGCCTCAACCGAGCCCAGCTTGCCCTTGGTTTGGCCTTCGAACTGAATCTCAGGGAGCTTCACCGAAACCACTGCAGTGAGGCCTTCGATCACGTCGTCGCCGGTAAAGTTTTCTTCGCTATCCTTTACTGCGTTACCTTTGCGCGCATAGGTGTTGAGCGTGCGAGTGAGCGCAGTGCGAAAGCCTGTCATGTGCGTGCCACCCTCGGCAGTGTAAATATTGTTTGCAAACGGGAAGATGCGCGAAGAGATGTCATCTACATATTGCAGCGCCACCTCAACAGCAACCCCGTCGGCCTCCTTCTCTATATAAAAGATATTTTTGTGCACCGACTTGTGGTAGCGATTGTGGAAAGAGATGAGCGAGCGGAGGCCCCCTTCGAAGTAGAATGTTTGTGATGGCGAGTTGGTGAGATAGCTGCGGATAAAAAGCTCCTTGCCTACCTCGGTGAATTTGACCTGGCTTTCTCGCGCGTCGATGATGGTGATGCGCAAGCCCTTCACCAAATATGCCTGCTCGCGCAAGTGAGACACTACCTTATCAAAATCATAGCTGATGCCTGCAGTAAAAATGGTGTCGTCTGCAAGATAGGTCTGCACCGTGCCGTGGAGTTTTGATGTGCCAACCTTTTTTACTGCAGCCTTCTTCTTGCCCAGTGCGTACTCCTGCACAAACGAGCCGCCATCGCGGTGCACCTCGGTGCGCAAATAGGTTGAAAGGGCGTTCACCACTGATGCGCCCACGCCATGGAGGCCGCCCGAGACTTTGTAACCCTCGCCACCAAACTTACCTCCCGCGTGGAGCGTGGTCATAATAGTTTCGAGTGCCGAAACTTTAGTAGCTTTGTGTGTGTCTACTGGGATGCCGCGGCCATTGTCGGCAACGCGTATCAAATTATCAGGGAGAAGCACTACCTCAATGTCATCGGCAAAGCCACCCATGGCTTCGTCGCGGGAGTTGTCAAAAATTTCCCAAATGAGGTGGTGCAAGCCATCGGGGCCTGTGGTCCCGATGTACATGCCCGGCCTGCGGCGTACCGCCTCGAGACCCTCGAGGACAGTGATGGACGACGCGTCGTAATTAGATTTTTTGTTCTTTGGGTCAGCCACAGAAGTAAAGAAAGCCCACAAAGGCCTTACCCGTATAGTATACCAAATGTATGGGCAAAAAGCAGTAGCCAGTGTGGGTAAAATATGGCTTAAATTAACGAATTTCAAACCCCTTTGCCTTGAGCGTTTCGGCGATTTTTGCCATTATCTCGTTTACCTCAACTTCGGTTAAGGTGCGATCAAAGGATTGGAAGATGAGACGATATGCGAGAGAAATTTTTTCTCCTTTTTCAAAGCGGTCAAAGAGAGAAATCTTTTGCAGCAATTCCCCCACTTCTTTTGCAATCTGCTCCATCACCACTTGCGCGTCGGTGCTGGCAGGAACCCACATGGCAATGTCGCGCACCATGTAGGGATATTTTGAAAACGGTTTATAGTTTGTGGCAGTTGAGAGTGGGAGCACTTCGTAGCTATCTGCAGCCATCACCTCGAGCACATACTCTTTTACTGCCTCCTTTTCGCTTACCGTGCCGAGCATGAGTGTCTCTTTGCCGTCCTTCCAAACATAGCCAATTTCAAAAAGCTTAATTTCTTTTAAGCCGAGCAAATCTTTGTTCGGCATATTTTTCTTAAGTGCTTCGGTGAGGCCATCAACTAGCGTAGTGCGCATAAACGGCAGCACAGAGTCTACTTTATTAAGCACCGCGCGCTCACCAGCTTCGGCAAAGACGCTGGTGTATACCTCACTGTACCCTCGCGCCATCAAATCCTCGCGCGCATGCTCGGTGGCATTAAACGATGCATTTATTGCAGGAACTACATCAAGAGGCGGCAACATGGTTTCAGAAATTTTGTCGTAGCCAATGATGCGTACCACCTCTTCTATCAGATCTTCGGCGATGGTTATGTCGAGACGCTCGCTTGGCACTATTACATCAAACACGTCTCCTTCCTCTTTATATGCAAACCCAAGGCGCATAAACACGTCGGAAGCTTCAGCACCTGTGAGGCTCGTGCCGAGCACATTGTTTATCTTCTCGAGGCTCACGCTCACCTGCATTTCCTTTTGTGGGGCGGGATACATGTCAACAAAACCAACTACCTCGCCGCCGGCAATTTTTTGGATAAGCTCGGCCACCAAATGCATACCAAAGCTAGCCAATGTTGGGGCTAGCACCTGCTCGTAGCGAGCCGAAGCGTCGGTGCGAAGTTTGAGTGCGGCGGCTGTGCGGCGCACAGGCACACCAGCAAAATTTGCGACTTCGATAATAATGTCCTTTGTCGATTCAGTAACTCCTGCCGGCATACCACCCTTAATGCCTGCAATACCTACCGCAACATCCGCATATGCATCTGCAATAACCGACATCGCTTCAGTAAACGCATACTCTTTATTATCAAGTGCCATCATCTTCTCGCCCGCGCGCGCTGCGCGCACAGCAATAGAGTACGAACCATCTTTTTGTGCAAGCTTGGCCGCATCAAACGCGTGCACAGGCTGCCCAATGTTAAACATTACAAAGTTAGTGGCATCGACAATATTGTTTATCGAGCGTTGGCCGAGACTCTCTAGATTTCTCCTCAGCCACTCCGGCGATGGGCCCACCGAAACACCCTTGATATAGCCGGCAATGTAGCGGGGGCAAAAATCAGCATCTTCGATAGTAACTTTTATCTTGTCGGTAACCGGCGCGAGCACAGGAGTCTCACTAAGTGGATCATGTGCGAGCGGGATTTTAAGAATTGCCGACACTTCTTTTGCGATGCCGCGGTGCGAGAGGCAGTCGTGCCCTCGGTTGGGCGTTATCTTGATATCAAAAATATCATCGCCGTCTTTACTATTTATACCGTCAATCTCGAACGCGTGAAAGGTGATAGCTGCACCTAGCGCCTCGCTTTCGGGAAGCGGTGTTTCAAAAAACTTTTGCAGCCAGTGTTTGGAGACAAGCATAATTAAAATTGATTGATGAAGCGCAAATCGCCCGAGTGCATGTAGCGCACATCGTCGATACCCCAACGCAGCAGTGCGAGCCTGTCGAGGCCCATACCAAACGCGAAGCCTTGATATTTTGCCGGGTCGAGCCCCGCGTTCTTCAGTACATTTGGGTGGATCATACCGGCACCCATCATCTCTATCCACTTGCCGCGAAGCTTTTCGGGCGCATCAGGGCTGGTGAGTCGCATATCTACCTCAACCGAGGGTTCCGTAAATGGGAAGAAGCTCGGGCGAAAGCGGATCTCGACCGAACCGTTGAATAGTTCTTGAAAGAAATGAGAGAGCGTACCCTTAAGATGAGCGAGCGTAACATCGGGCCCCACCACCAACCCCTCAATCTGAAAGAACTCAGCTTCGTGGGTCATGTCGGTTGCTTCGTTGCGAAACACTTTGCCCGGCACAATGACGCGATATGGCGGCTGGATACCTGCCTTGAGCGCAGCTTCCATAAATCGCACCTGCACCGGGCTTGTGTGTGTGCGGAGCACTGCCTCCTTTTCATCTTTTATGAAAAAAGTGTCCTGCATGTCGCGCGCCGGATGGTCTTTGGGCACATTAAGAGCGTCAAAGTTGTACCACTCGCTCTCAAGAAGTGGGCCCGATGCAAAGGTAAATCCCATCTTGCTAAAGATGCTGTTTGCCTCGCGAATGAGGCTCGAAATTGGGTGCATGTGGCCCCGAAGTGGTGTTTCCATACAAATATCCTCTAGTATGGAGGAAAAAGCCTTAAAATGCTACACTTAAGAGCCATGAACATCGGTACAGCCGGCGTCTATTTTTGTCTCTTTTTGGCCCTCTATTTTGAGGTTTTTCTGCTTGTCTCCTTCTTGGGCAAAAAGCCCTCAAAAAAGACCAGCAAATTGCCCTCTCATTACCCTACTGTCTCGATGGTAGTGCCCTGCTTTAACGAATCGAGAACCCTGGCCTCAACCATCAACTCGCTGCTTTCGATGGACTACCCGAAGGATAAGCTCGGGATCATTGTGATAGACGACGGCTCAACCGACAACACCCGCGAAATTGGCGAAGAGTTTGCCAGGCGCGAGCCACAAGTGAGCTTTTTTCATAAAGAAAACGGCGGCAAATATACCGCGCTCAACTTTGCTATCGCGCACTCAACAGCCGATCTCGTTGGCTGCCTCGACGCCGACTCGTTTGCCGAACGCGATGCGCTCATCGAGGTGATTAAGCGTTTTGAGGAGGACGAAAAAATTATGGCGATTGTGCCGGTGATGAAGGTGCACAACCCTCGCACGCCGCTTGAGCTTATGCAGATGGCCGAGTATACGTTTGGTATTTTTGTAAAAAAGATGTTCGATAACCTCGGCGCTATCTCGGTGCTGCCTGGCCCCTTCTCGCTCTACCGCCGCAAAGTTTTTGGCATCGTGGGCCCCTTTAAGCACGCGCACAATACCGAAGACATGGAGATTGCGTTTCGTATTCAGCAGCACGGGCTTAAAATAGTAAATGCGCACACCGCGTTTGTATATACCACGGTGCCTGCCACCGTGCGCACACTCGTGAAGCAGCGCACTCGTTGGACGCAAGGCTTCCTGCAAAACTCGCAAGACTACTGGTTTATGTTTGGTAATCCGAAGTTTGGCAACTTTGGCGTGTTTGTGCTGCCATTTGGTATGGCAATGTTTTTTGCAGCGCTCTACCTCACGGCCTATATGCTCTATCAATTTGTATCCTCAACAGTGCTCTCGATACTTAATATCCTCACGACCGGCATAGTGCCACAGCTATCGCTCCCACGCTTTGATTGGTTTTATTTTGACACCAGCACCACTACCTTTGTGATAGCTATCACGCTTGCGCTTACTATGATTTCGCTTTGGATAGGGCGCCACATTGCCAAATCTACCTTTGGCCTCCCTGCAGTGCTTTCGTATATCTTGCTCTATGGGCTTATTGCGCCGTTTTGGCTCGCGCAGGCTCTCGTGGGCACCGTACTAGCGCGCGAGAGCAGCTGGCGTTAACCTATTTTAAATTTTATGAAAGTTGATTGGACAAAATATCTACTCGCACTTGTTATCACCGTAGCGATTTTTTATACTGCCTACTACGTGGCATCACGTATTGATGCTAACCGCATTGCCGACATCCGCACCACGCAGCAAAACATCTCGATAGACTTGCTCTCAACCCAAACTCAATTCGAGCTCCTCGGCAGCCTCGACTGCCAGGCGATTAAAGAAAATCCGATCCTCTCAGACCAACTCAACTCTATTGCCGACCGTCTCTCATACGCAGAAACCAACTTGGGTAAAGATAATGTTGAGGTGATCCAGCTTAAAAAGCAGTACTCATTGCTTGAGATAAAAGATTATCTCCTTATGGAGCAGATTAGCCAGAAGTGCAAAACAAAGACTGTCTCTATCCTCTACTTCTACTCAAACAACGGCGATTGCGCTTCATGCGCACGCTCGGCCGAAGTGCTTACCTACCTGCGCCAAACATACCCTGATTTGCGGGTGTACTCATTTGATTACAACCTCGACCTCTCGGCACTGAAGACGCTCATTAGCTTGCGCAAAGTAGATGGGCCCTTCCCCGCTATCATCATCAACAACCGCGCGCCTATATACGGCTTCCGCAACCTCGAAGAAATGCAGGCCCTGATCCCCGAGCTGAAAGGCCTCGCTACTTCTACAAAAGCAAATTAGTTGACATCTGATCTAAATAAGAGTATAATATATTTATCGATACGCATGCGCGCGTCGGGCCGCCCAGAGGCTTTTCTCTAGCCTCCGCCACACACTCTTCGAATTTTCGGGGAGACAGTGGCCCAATGATGGGAGCGGGAAATCTCTGAAAGGAGATAAAAATGAGAGTGTACATTATCAATCTGACTGACCACCTGATCCGGAAACATCGTTTCGACGATGATATGGGTCGCCTGCTTACAGGCTGGAGCATCGCCATCTCAAACGAAAGCGATTTCTTGGCTCGCGTGGCACAGACGCTTGAGTTTGGAGCAATCAGGGATATGAATCCTGAGAGGCTCGGATATATCATGGCGTTGTTCGAGATCGGCGACGTGATGACCACCAAAGAAGAGATATTCGAGCACGTACGCTTTAGCGGCGACTGCGAAGATTTCTTGCGTCAGCAGGTGGCGTTCTGTCTCGCCTGCGTCATCCGAGATCGGTTGACCCCAAGTGCCGACCCCTCCCCGCACATCCCGCCGTTTCAACGGTCGAAAGGTCGTGACGGTGACAAGGTTGTGCATCATTCAGTCACCGAGACTCGCTCCGTGACCGAGTCGAATGGCCGCCGGTCGGTTCGTGGCAGTCGGTCCGAAACCACTTCGGTGGTTGGTCGTTCTTCGCATAGCTGACGTAGCAACAAAGGTGAAGGCGGTTGAGCTCTTGCTCCTGCCTTCACCACTCTATTGAGCTCTTAAAGCAATTTGAGATCTCATCGAGTAGTTCTTTGTATACCTCACAATACGTTTGGGCTATCAGGACTTGTGAGCTACCGATCGTCTATCCTTTGCCCCTGCACAGTTGCAGAAAGCGGATAGGCTCTTGATTTTGTTAACTCAAAACAGGAGAAGATCATGATCGAATGTACATGTGGAACTTGCAGTAAACTCTTCAATTCAATCGAAATGTCCGACACCCCTATCTGTTACGCCTGCGCGCTGCAGAGCATGACGGAAGGTGTTCGTCCACCAGAAGAATCGGACATAAACTCAGCCCTGCTCATCTCTGGCGAAATGTCGGAGGAAGAGTGGAGGCAACTACAAAGAGAATTCGAGCGTATCGATCACTCGCGAGCCCAACAAGAGTGGGAGGAAGAGAACGAGTATTGGAATGAGAGACGCTACGGATACTACCCCGACGAGCGTTGATTACTAAGCCCCTGAGATAACATCAACGGGGCTTTTTCTTTCCCCGAAGGGGCCCCTTCGGGGTTATACAAACACTACTTGGAGCCGCCTCCCAGGCTCGAACTGGGGACCTTCTCTTTACAAAAGAGTTGCTCTACCAACTGAGCTAAGGCGGCAATATTTTATTTGGTTGGGGCTGCTACTTGGCCATTTCTTCAATCTCGCTTTCCTTTGCCGTTGTCTCTATCTGCTTTTTATACTCTCCAACCTCCTTAAGAAACGCCGACGCTTCGCCACGATGATGTTGCGGGTGCGTCTTTTCTCTGAGGAGATGTAGCAAGTTTTGAAGCGTTGTTTCAAACCACAAGATACCGTGTGCGAGCCCTTTTTGCAAAGCCGCGCGAAAGCGCTTAAGGACCGCCACCACAGCCTCGCGCGCAAGCGCCGGGATGCTGCGCTCGATAATGAGAAGGATAGCGTGGAAGAAGCGGTTAACCTGCGGGCGCACGCGCGCAAGAATTACTACCCCGCTCGAGAGCTCGATTTGCTTCAGCACCATGAGCGCCGACATGCCGGCGATCGAGATTATGAGGGTTATCGTAAAGAAGAAAACCATTGCTCCTTATTGTACCTTATTTGACCGAGAAGAACGCAAACTTGGTGATCTCTATGCGCTCGCCAAACTTTTGCGTAGCAGCGGCAATCATATCGCGGATGGTCTTAGAGGGGTCCTTAATGAAGGGTTGCTCCATGAGCTCTGCAATATCCGCCGGCTTCATGGCCGCAGCGTGCATTGCAATATCTTTGCCTAAATTCACAAACTCCTCGTTCTTTGAAACAAAATCTGTTTCTGAAGCAAGGAGCACCATCGCACCAACCTGCGTCGTGTTGTGCACATAGGCTGCAACGGCGCCCTCAGCAAGCTCGCGGTCGGCCTTTTTAGCAACCGATGCACTGCTCTTTGCACCGAGAATGGCGAGTGCCTTATCCATGTCGCCGTCGCTTTCTACAAGTGCCTTCTTGCACTCCATCACCGAAACGCCGGTGCGATCGCGAAGCTGCTTCACTACCTCAGAAGTGATCTCCATAATATTTTATTTAGGTTAGGTTACGCGCGAGAAATGATGGTGCCTTCTGCCTCTGGCTGTGCTGGTGCTACGAGATTGCTCTCATAGGTCTTTGCTACTTCGTCGAGGATATATCCAATGCTCTGCACTGATGCGTCGTTGCCTGGGATAGGGTACGTAATTGGCTTTGCATCACAGTCTGAGTTAAGAAAGGCGATAACAGGGATTTTGAGTTGGCGAGCCTCCTCTACTGCCGCCGCTTCTTTTTTAGGATCGATAACAAACATTGCGTCAGGCACTTTTGTCATGCCGCGGAGGCCGCCAAACATTGCGTCGAGGTCGACGATTTCGCGGTCGATAAGAAGACGCTCACGCTTAGTAAACTTGGTGAGCTCGCCCTTCTCGCGCATATCTGAAAGCTCAGTGAGGCGTGAGAGGCGCTTGCCGATCTCTTGCAAGTTGGTGAGAGTGCCGCCTATCCAGCGGCCAGCTACGTATGGCTGGTTAAGGCGCTCTGCAGCACGCTGAAGCGCGTTGCGAGCCTCTGCCTTGCCACCCACAAAGAGGATGGTCTTGCGATTAGTTGCAAGAGTCTTCACAAACTCGAGTGCAGTCTCAAGCGAGGCTGCAGTCTTTTCAAGATCAAAAAGCTCGGTACCACCTTTGGTGCCGAAAATAAACTTAGAGAGCGACGGATGACGGCGCGAGGGGGCATAGCCGAAGTGGGCTCCGACTGAAAAAAGCTTATCTATAACTTGGTTTTTATCCATATTTTGCCTGTCTAAAGTAGCACGCGGGGGGCTTTTATGCAACATCTTCCCCACCCCCCTCTTCAAAAGAGTCGGCAGAGGCGAGGGCGTCGAGCATGGCGTCTAGGTTGCCCTCCATAATACCGGGTAGGTTGTGCCAGCTTTGCTTGATGCGGTGGTCGGTGAGGCGGTCTTGAAGGATATTGTAGGTGCGGATCTTCTCGGAGCGGTCGGCAGTGCCGATTTGCGAATTGCGGTTGGCCGAGAGCTTGGCGTGCGCCTCCTGGTCGGCACGCTCCTGGAGCTTTGCCATCACCACCGCCATCGCGCGCTCGCGGTTGGCGCTTTGACTGCGCTCAACGGTTGAACGTGCGTCGATGCCCGTTGGGCGATGGATGATGCGCACGGCGGTCTCCACCTTGTTGACGTTTTGGCCACCGGCGCCGCCTGAGCGCGAAAACTCCATGTCAAAATCGGCCGGGTTAACGACAATGTTTACCCGCTTGCGGATAGGCACGATGGCGATAGATGCAGTGGAGGTGTGCACGCGGCCCGACTTCTCGGTTGCGGGGATACGCTGCACACGGTGCACGCCCGTTTCATAGCGGAGGCGTTTGTAGACACCAAGGCCGCGAAACTCGAACGTTGCATCTTTGTAGCCGCCCAAATCGCTTTTCGATTCGGAAAGGATTTTCGAAGTCCAACCCATACGAGTGGCATACGCACGATACATATTGGCAAGCTCTTCGGCAAAGAGCGAAGCCTCTTCGCCGCCAGCGCCGGCACGCACTTCAAGAACGATTTCGTTAGGGAACTCTTCTTCTTCTTTTTCGCCCTCCAAAATCTCGTCCATCTGCGCAAGGAGCGCACGCTTTTGCTCGGCAACGCGGGTGAGGTCGTCTTGTGCCAGCTCGCCAAGCTCGCCTTTTGCGAGCTCTTCGATCTCCTTTTCTTCAGCGAGAAGACGCTCAAACTCCGCTGCCAAGTAGGCGGTTTTTTGATTGTCTTTGTATTTACTTAGATCCATACGGAAGCGAAGGCGAAGTGTTATTTCCGCAGCGCAACGCGATTCCGAAGATCGCTGTGAGCGAGGAAAATAACACTTCGCCGAAGATATCTACTTTGCCTTCTTAGGAGTTGCTGCTGCGCGGCGAGCCTTAAACTTCTCTACGCGGCCTGCAGTGTCCATGATCTTGTCGTTGCCCGTGTAGAAAGGATGGCAGTTGCTGCAGATTTCGACAGAGATCTTCTCCTGTGTTGAGCCAACAGTAAAGCTCCTGCCGCATGCGCAGGTGACCTTTGCCTCAGGAAAGTATGTTGGATGCACGTCGGTTTTCATGCACAACACTATATACCAAAAATTAAGACTATGCAAGCCGTGCCCTGTGCGGGCCTAATTCTCCTTCAGGAAGTCGATATTTGCCTGAAAAGCATCGGCTTTTTTCACTACCGAGTTGCCATAGGGGGTGTTTGCCGGTGCTTTGCTGTCACACGAGCGGCCCGAATAGTATTTGCAGGCTGCATTACGCTCGGCGCTGTAGCTGCCGCCCACAGCCCCTAAGTCTTGCAGGTAAATCGCAGTGGCCATTATGGCGTCACGCGGATCCCATGGGTTTGGGGTAGAAACCCCGCTTGCCAACGCAATGCGTGGTGCAAAAAGCTGCCAGGTTGATGGGATAAACTGCGATGGACCCATCGCGCCGCCGTAGCCTCGGCTCGAGTTATATGTTTTGCCAAGCGGGCACGAAACGGGGGTGGCAGACCACGAGAGCCCAACACCTGCAGTGATTGTCTGGAAGGGCACCGTGTCGCGCGGCGCCTTCATCACCTTCTCATATGCGCTGCCGGTGTTTTTGCCCACGCCGTCGCCGGTGTCGATGTTGGTGACCAGGCACGAGCCGATGTTTTTGCCGAGGTCGGACTCCTGCGAAAGGATGGCCAAAATCATCGAGGCGCGAACGCCGGTTTTTTGCGCAGCAACCGTAGCGTAATCGAGCGCGGTTGCAAAGGAGATGCCACTGGTGTCGCGCAAATCAAAGAGTGCGGTGCGGATAGCCTCAGCGCGCTTTTGCCGCTCGGCAAGCACTTGTGCGTAACTCTTTTCTTCTTGCTGCGTTGCAGTGAGCAGTGTCTTCTTTTCTTGCTGCGTTTTAGTCACTTGCGTCTTCTTTACCTCAACCTCATGCTGCGCGTCGAGCTCTTGGTTCTTTTTTTTATCAAGCAGGTCTTTTGCCTTTTGAGTTAAATCCTTTGTTGAGCGAAGATCGTCAAACCATGTCTGCAAGCCTCGGTTGATGGAGTCAATGTCGCTTACGTCACTAAAAAATGCTGAAAGATTTTCGGACGAGAGCGCCATCACCACGAGCGACTGTGTCTCGCTTTCGTGTTTTTGACGCAAGAGCTTAGCAAGAGAGTCGCGACCTTGCTGTATACGGTCTTCGAGCTTGTCTATTTCTTGAGCTTTTTCGTTAATCTCGCTTGCGAGCGTGGCGATGGTATTAGTGCGCTGTTTAATCTCGGCGGTTGCCTTGGCAATTTGTGCATTAAGCGCCGTTACATCGCCTTGGATAGAGTTCTTTTTAGCGCGGGTCTCATCCAGCACTTTTTGCCATTGTACAATTTCTTGCTGGAGCTGGTCATACTCGGTGCGGAGGCGCGCTTTATCCTCATCGGTAAGCGCATAGGCCGTATGCGGCACCACAAGCGCAAAAGATCCCGCCCCAAAAGACAGAAATACAGCCAAGATAGACATGCAGCGAGCGAGACGAATCATGTATATACACTATAGCAGACGGGAAATGTAATTTCTTCTTACTCAAAAAAGAAAAAACACCCGGGTACCGGGTGTTTTATTCTGCCTTCGCTTCTCCTTCGGCTGCCTCGCCTTCCTCTTCCTTCTTACCACGCTCAACAGATGTTTCGATTTGTGAGATATCAGCTACTGCCTCTTCTGTAGGCTCTTCTTGAGCTACGGTGATCATTGCAACCACCTCTTCGAGGTCGTCGGTGATAGTGGCGCTTGGTGGGAGCTTAATGTCCTTCACTGCAATCTTGTCCTCGAGCTCTACAAGCTTTGAAATATCAACATGGAGCGCGTGTGGAAGCTCTTTAGGCAAGACCTCCATCTCAAGCTCATGCATAACTTTAAGCAAAATGCCGCCTTTTTCGTTTACTGCTGGAGATTCGCCTTCAAACTCGATAGGCACCGAAACAGTAACCTTTTGACCCTTCTCAATTGCATAAAAATCGGCGTGGAGGATAGCGCCCGAGACAGCGTGGGTAACTACTTCTTGAATAAGCGCGTCTTTCTCTTCGCCAAGGCCAGAGAGTGTGATAACGGTAGATGAGCCTGCCTTGCGGAAAGTCTTTTCAAATGTCTTGAGATCGATTGAGATAGGGGTCGACTCCTCGCTGCGGCCGTAGATAACAGCAGGTAAAATACCCTTGTTGCGCAAGGCTTTTGCGGTTGTCTTTGTATCTCGCTTGGTTACTGCAAGTTCCATATGTACGCACTACTCTACCTGAAATACCCAAAAAAGGCAATATAGGAGGCTCATTTAGATTGCGGCGCCGTCCCCAAGACCCATTTCTGCCTTATATCGCTCGATTACCTCTGGGTGTTTTCCTTCTTTGCAGTCGGCAACAAACGCATCCGCACTCGCCGCATCAGGGAAAGTCATATATGCAAGCGCTCCTTCGCACACCACATTTATATTGAGCTTACCTTGTGCGGGCGCCGGTGTAATTACTTTAGTGACAGTAAAGATGCCCTTCATATTGTATTTGGCCCATTGGTCGGTGCTGAGCGCCTCTTGCGGCACTATAAAGCCTTCTGCAGTTATATGCGCGCCGCTTTGAAATTGCTGTGCAGCGGCTGCCGAAGCTCCAAAATTTAATGCATAGTAAACGCCGTCGTCGGTTTTGAGCCCGAATGCACACTCTTCGGTTTGTGGCCCGGTAGTGTCGAGGTGCGGCAAGCAGGTATACGTGCCCGAAAGGGTGACATTCTGTGGGACCCCATCATTCGTATTTTGAGTGGTAAGGCTACCTGAAAAGAAAAAATATCCCACTACTGCTATGGCAATAACCACTACAAGCCCAATTACTGTTTTTTTAGGTGTCATATAAAATTTATTATATACCTTGAGACGCACCCATGTTTTGTTTCTTACAATATTTTGAAAGTCTGATCAGACTATTGACAATATATCATTTTTGGTGCTTTATTTTACCAATTGCCGACAGGGCAAGAGTTCTTTAGGAGAGAGCCACATGAGCTCAAGACCCAACTGCTATGAAGTCGTCGGCCAAGAAGCGATCGAAGGAATCCCACTCTTCACCAGCCGGGTATCTTTCCAAGCCGAGCCGCCGGTCGGAGGAGACCGTAGGCTCCTGGTAAAGGAGCGAGTTGTTTACGGCAGACCCCGCTTCATGCCTAAGCAGGAACTCAGCTACATTTCGGTATGCAGCAAAGAAAACGTTGACCCAAAATATTGGATCGTCTACGTCGAGGTGCCTGCCCTGAACTTTGGTGGAGAACCTTTCCTCGAACGCCTCAATCTGTGGCCAGGCGGAGAATGGCACAATAAGTTTCCGTTCTGGCGAAAAGGCCCTCCGAATATCGACACGCGTAAACTTCGCCAATCGCTCGACCGTGCTGAAGTGTGGGTGCTTAAGTATCACGAACAAATCTTACTAGTCGACCAGTTCGGTGGCGTTCGAGTTTTGAAGCTCGGGCATGGTCAACCCCAGTTCTCTGAGGTCAGCCCACTCGACATGGCGGACTACCTCTGCAAACGCGGAGAGGCCATGAATACTCATACGGGCGTGTTCTGGGCATTCAAGAATCTTGAACGGATGCGAGAAGGGTTCCCCGATATGGATTTCGGGAAGCAACTCGCGTCGGTTCGCATGCGACTTGCCGACTTTGAAGTGAAGACCAAGTAGATAAGTTCACTTTCGAAATCATCTACACCTAACCGCAGAAGACGGGTCGCATTGCGATCCGTCTTTTTTCTATTAGCTGCCAGCCTGGGACGATATTCGAACAATTGTGGAAAAAGAAAAAACGGTCACCTTATTCAAGTGACCGCAGAAACTGTTCCAGTTGTTGTATAGCGAGTTTTCGTGCAGAAGTCTCCATCTGCTCTTCAAGACTCATTTGCGCCCAAGTCTTGTTGTGGCCGTCGGGGATGAAAATTGCATCACTCCCAAACGCTTCTTGTCCCGCAGGTTTGTCCGCGATCCTACCGGTGCGTTCGCCAATAAAAATACGCGGGCCGTTTGAATCGCAGTACCCCGCACCGGTTCTTGCAACTGCCGATCGATCTGACTTTCCATCAAGCAGTTTGCATACACCCTCTGTGCCCAATTCGTTCCAGAACCATTTAATGAACGGACCAGGAAGACGGCCGAGCGCGTTGATCTGCAAGGAAAAATCCTCGACCATTACAGGCTTGCGAACGATATCGAAAGCCAATTGTGCCTTGTGCTGAAGCACCTGCTCAAGGTCGAGAGATTGAATCTCTTCTAAGTCCAGTTTCAAGTGGGTAACGGGTCGTTTTAAGTGCCGACTAAGCTGTTCTGCCTTAGCCGGATGACTCGTTATATAGGTTAGCTGTTCCATGATCTATCTCCTCTCCGGAGACTGTACAACATCGAACTATTGAAAGCTACTAATTACCAGACCAGGATTCGAACGCTTCCTCAGATGCGGCAAAGTTATTGTTGCCCGGCAAAGACACGGAGTTTGTGGGTGACGTACTTTTTCATCTCATCCACCACCGGGGCGAGATATTTATATGGAGAGACTTCGTCTGGATTGTTTTTAAAGGTTTCTTCGAGCGCTTTGCGGTAGAGAACTCGCAGCTCGGTGTTGATATGCACGATAGCGACGCCGGCTTTGATGCAGGCCACAATCTCCTCTTCGGTATTTCCTGATGCGCCATGCAGCACGAGCGGCACGCCAGTAGCATCGGCAATTTCTTTTACACGTTCGGGGTGCAATTTCGGCTCCTTCGCATTTTTAAGCATGCCGTGCACATTGCCCACTGCCGGCGCAAAACAATCGATGCCCGACTCGGTTACAAAACGTACTGCATCTTCTACGGTAGTTAAATTTTCGATCGTTACACCTTCGGGCAGCTCATCGAGCGGCTTAGACGACTGGCCAATGTAGCCAAGCTCGCCCTCCATCACAACATCGTGGCCGGCAGCACGCGCATACTTAACGCACGCAGCGAGCATGAGCATGTTGTCATCAAACGAGAGCTTTGCGCCATCCACCACAACTGAGTCGACACCCGCTGAAATTGCTCGCTGCACCTTTTCTACACTGTAGGTGTGGTCGGCATTAAGAAAAATCTGTACACCCTGCGAGCGGTAGGTATCAACAAGGGCACGTGCATTTGAAGTATGAAAGTAGTCACGCTCACCTTCGGAGAGGCCTACGATAACCGGGAGCTGCGTTTCTTTAGCGGCATCCGCAATTGCCTGGAGCTGGTTGGAGTCAGAAAAGTTAAAGTGGGCAATTGCTTTGCCCTGCGCTTTATACTGAAGGATGGTATCACGCAGCGTCATCATATATAGAGAGAAGTATACCATGTAGTATAATTATGAGATGTTTAAAAACATCTTCAGAGGGGGAAATGGCGGGCAACTCGATTTTTTGGCAATAGGGGACATAGTGACCGAACCTTTTATACGGCTTCAGGATGCATCGGTGCACTGCAAGATAGATAACGAAGCGTGTGAGATTTGCATGCGCTGGGGCGACAAGATCCCCTACGAGTCGGCCACATTACTTTCAGCCGTGGGCAACGCATCTAACGCGGCAGTTGCTGCTGCTCGTTTGGGGCTCAACTCGGCTCTCCGAGCATATGTAGAAGACGATCAATATGGCAAAGACTGCCTCGCGGTGCTTACCGCAGAAAAAGTTGATACGTCACTCATGGTGACGCAGAAGGGCAAGAAAACAAATTATCACTACGTGCTGTGGTATGAAGACAATCGCACCATTTTGGTAAAGCACGAAGAGTTTGATTACACGACGCCAAAAATATCTGCAAGCCCAAAGTGGGTATATCTCTCTTCCCTTGCATCAAACTCTGCGCCCTACCACCTTGAAATTGCTCAGTGGCTCGGGCGGCATCCAACCTCGAAGCTCGCCTTTCAGCCAGGCACCTTTCAGATGAAGCTCGAACCCCAAACGCTTAAAGAAATTTATGCGCGCACCGAAATCTTTTTCTGCAATAAAGAAGAGGCGGAGCGTATTTTAAATTTGCCCGTTGGGAGTGATGTTAAGGAATTGCTCAAAGGGCTCCAGGCACTCGGCCCACATATTATTGTAATGACCGACGATGTGCGCGGCGCGTATGCCATAGAAGCAGATGGCACCACCATGTGGCGCGTGCCTCGCTACCCCGACCCACGCAAACCATTTGAGATAACGGGTGCAGGAGATGCTCTTGCCTCTTCTACCGTTGCGGCGCTCGCGCTCGGGCTGCCACTGCACGAAGCACTCCTTTGGGGCCCAACCAACGCCTCATCGGTGCTGCAAAAAATAGGCGCGCAAGCAGGCCTCCTTACCCGCGCCGAACTCGAAGCCCAGATCAAAAATCCTCCTGCGCCATTCGCCCTTGAGAAGCTCGCGTAGCGCACGTATACTCGCGGGCAGAAGAACCTTTAGGAGACCGCTATGAACGTTACCATCACTGCCCCCTCAGGAACGGGTAAAACAACACTCATGCGCGCCCTCATAGCCGAGAGCACGGTGGGTATGCGCCTGATCCCGAGCACCACTACAAGGGCACCACGTGGAACTGATTTGCCGCTCGAGTATGAATATCTGAGCGACACCGAGTTTGAAGCGCTCGCTGAGCAAGGTGCGTTTCTAAAAGTGTACGGCAAATACGGAAATTATTACGGCACTCGCGTCTCATATTTTAATGACGCGACTTTTTTCAAAAGAGAGCCGTGCCTTGCCGCAGTGTTGCCCGAAGCTATGCCACTGTGGATCGAAAGGTCGCATCAGGGTCTTGGTGCGTACCGCGGCGTGATGTGCAACTTGTATTTAGATTTGGGCGACCCAGCAGAGCACATGCGCCGCCTCGCGGAGCGCGGCGAGACAAACTCAGCCCGGCTTGCAGACGATATAGTGAAGTGGAAGGAAGAGGCTCTCGCTTCGAACATCCCCTATCACTTTCTTGACGCAAGAAAAAATCCGTACGATCTGGTGCATGACGTACAAAAAATATTGGCAGCAATGTAACAAACCCCCGCGACATGTCGCGGGGGTTCTTTTTTATTATGGAAGAAGATTTACTTCGCTTTGGATGGTCGAGGCTATCGCCTGCGATATAGGATTATTGCCTGTTGAGAGATTCCACATAAACATGCCCGCCCAAAGCGCACAGGCTGTGAGAAATATGCTCCCTAAAAAAGTATTTACCGGCTGCCTAAAAAGGGATCCTACAGGGCGTTCAAAATCTATAAACATACGCGCAAAATTATTATATAAAAACTATTTTCGCTTTATCGTCTTTTTTACCATCTCCACAATAGATGATACACCCATTTTGTAGTGCTCGATAAGTTCCACCGGGCTCCCCGATTGGCCAAACTGGTCGCGCACGCCGATAAAGCCTATGGGCACCGGGCACTCTTCGGACAAAAGCTCTGCAATTGCGCTGCCGAGGCCGCCGGCAATTTGATGCTCTTCAACCGTCACTACTGCCCCCGTTTTTTTTGCGGCCGCAATAATTGCATCGCGATCGAGCGGCTTAATAGTGTGCACATTAATTACCTGCACCGCTATCTCGCTCTCAAGCTGCTTTGCAGCAAGCAGTGCGTTATAGAGGAGCGGGCCCGTAGCAAAAATAGAAACTTGAGGGGTTTCTGCATCCCACATCACCTGCGCTTTGCCGATGGTAAAAGGAGTGTTGGTGGTGCTCATCACCGGAGTCTTTTCGCGTGCAAAGCGCAAATACACGGGGCCCGGGTGGCTCGCTGCTGCGATAGTTGCCTTGCGTGCCTCCTCAGAGTCGCTCGGCGAGATCACTATCATGTTTGGCTGCACACGCATGAGTGCCATATCTTCGAGCGCCTGATGTGTAGCGCCATCGGGGCCTACCGAAACTCCCGCATGCATGCCGCAAATTTTGACCGGCACATTGTTGATAGAAATAGTGGTGCGGATTTGCTCGTTGTTGCGGCCTGGAGAAAATGCGGCGTACGAGGTGATGAACGGGATTTTGCCGTAGCTAGCTAAGCCTGAAGCAACAGTAGCTAAGTTTTGTTCGGCAACGCCAAGTTCGATGTAGCGATTAGGAAAATGATTTTTAAAATCGAGCACACGGGTGCTCTCGGCCAAATCGGCACACAGCACTACTACATTTGGATTTAAATCACCAAGCTCAACAAGCGCTCTCCCAAACCCATCGCGCGTAGCACCCATCGCTGGCGTAGCCGCGCCGCCTTTCAGCAAGTCAGGTAATAAGTTTAGAGAAGGATTAAGCATGTCTATTATGAACAAGTATAACTGGTATCTCTACCTGCGCCACTTGGAGGAAGTACGATAGTATAAGCCCCGACATTATTCCAATAACCCAAAACAGCGCCACCACCAGGATTTGGGTAACAGTAATAGCGATACGCACGAGAACCGGCAGGCGTAGCGTCTCCTGTCATGTTATTAACCGGATCAACTGGCACATCGCCCATCAACCCCTCTGTCTCTAAAAATGTTAAAAATCCCCCTTGAGAACTATAGTCCCAACCTCCCGCATTCGCCTCACCATAAGTACCAGATGCGGAGCCACAGGTGGAACCAGATGTTGTTGGCAGGCAGTCATATTTCAAACCGTATTCATTCAATGCAGTGACTATGGCTCTTAGTTCAGCTTTTCGTTTTGCATCAAATGCTCTCTCACGAGCAGTTTGGAGAGATGCGAGTACGATACCGGCTAATATGCCAATAATGGCAATAACCACCAACAGCTCAATAAGGGTAAAACCTTGTTTATTCATGTTCACCTTCATTAAGCTTACCCTTTATTCTTTAGAAATTTCACACCTATCCCCAAATTCGGACATCCGGATGTCCAACTTTGGGATTATTGATGCTCACTCTGGATTTTGCCCTTTAGAGTGCGAAGTTCGTTTAAGAATTTGGCTGCCTCTTCTTTAGAAGGCGGTTTGCCGTGCCAGGTGTAGTCGAACTCAATCTCTTTAATCCCCTTGCCAGGGATCGTGTGCGCGATAATGACCGTTGGTTTTTCATAAATTGCTTTTGCTTCTTCGGTAGCGTCGCAAAAGGCTTCGATGTTGTGGCCGTCTATCTCGATCACGTGCCAACCAAACGCTTCGTACTTTGCCCTAAAGTTTTCAAGCGGCATCACCTGCTCGGTCATGCCGTTAATTTGTATATTGTTGCGGTCGATAATTGCCGTAAGATTTGAAAGTTTGTTTGCGCCGGCAAACATGGCCGACTCCCACACATTGCCGCTGTCGTGCTCGCCGTCGCTCATCGCGCAATAGACGCGAAACTTCTTACCATCCATGCGCGCGCCATAAGCGTACCCTGCAGCTTGGCCGAGGCCGCTCCCGAGTGGGCCTGAAGTGCTTTCGAGGCCAGGCAAACGCAAACGCTCAGGATGCCCCTGCAAGCGGCTCCCAAATTTGCGCAGCGTGAGAGTTTCTTCAATCGGGAAATATCCTGCATGTGCCATCGTGGCGTAACGCACCGGCACAATGTGCCCATTTGATAGGAAAAGGCGATCGCGCTCGGGCCACTCCGGATTCTTTGGATCGTGATGTAAGACATGAAAATAGAGAGACGCGAAAATATCGGTCATACCAAGGGGGCCCGCAGTGTGGCCCGAGCCCGCCGCAACCAGCATCTCGATAATAGTTTCTCTAATGGCCTCAGCCTTTAGAGTAATTTCCCATATTTTTTTCTCGTTGATACTCATTACTACTCTAGTTTACTTCATCTTCAAGCGCTTCAAGCGCCTCCAGTGGATTTGTTGCAGCAAAAATTGCACTGCCCACCACGAGCTTGTTTGCTCCGGCGTTCGCAATCTGCTTTGCGTTCTCTAAGTTTACTCCTCCATCAACTTGTATGGTGAGGCTCGGATTATCTGCCCGGAGTGCTGCCACAAGCTCGAGTGCTCGCTCATCAAACGCCGAGCCTTGCACACCAACCTCTGCAATGCCCATCACCTGCACAAAATCAACAAGCGATTTATATTGCGCAAAAGTGCCCGAAGAGTCGCCCGGGAGCAGTGCAATGCCAACCTCTACGCCAAAATCTCCTGCACGCCCTGCTTGCAGCGCCTCGAGTGCGCTCATGATCTCGCCCCCTGCGCCATGAAGCACCACTCGCGTTGCGCCCGCTTTTAGATATTTAGGTATCTCCTCTTTCGGATTTATTACCATTGCATCAAACTCAAAATCAAAATCTTCCCAAAAAGGCATTCCCTCTTCTTCGGCTAATATTCTTTCAAATCGAGTGCCCTCGGTGTAAGGCCACGTAATGTTTGGCGCAAACACTCCATCAACCGTGTCGATTTGCACGCGCGAGGTAGTGCCCTGGATGGTGGCCAGCTTCATCTCAAGATCTGAAAAAGATTTTGGCAAAATTGCCGGAACGATTTCGATCATAAATCGAGTTTTGCGATGCGGCGCACATGACGCTCGTCGCCACTAAAGGCAGTAGTGAGCCAAAGTATTGCAGCAGCCTTAGCATCATCTGCCGAGATAAAGCGCGCGCCGAGCGAAAGCACATTTGCATCATTGTGCTCGCGCGAGAGCTTTACTATCTCCATCGGGCCGCCGTAGAAGACGGCGGCCCTCACCCCCTTGATGCGGTTTGCCGCAATGGCCTCGCCTTGGCCTGAGCCGCCGATACCAACACCAAACGTGCCCTTTTGCTCGGCCACGTGGCGCCCCAGCATCATCAAATAATCCGGATAGTCATCATTTGGGTCGAGTGCGCTCGGGCCCAAATCGTCAACTTCATATCCGCGCTCGGCTAAAAACACGCTCAAATCCTCTTTAAGCTCAAATCCTGCGTGGTCGGATGCTAAATAAATTTTATGCATGTTCTGCAGCCCGCTTTACATGGACGAGTAATGTGTGTGCATAGCCCATCTCGTTGTCGTACCACGCCAAAACTTTAACTAAGTTGCCACCAACCACGCGCGTGAGCTCGAGGTCGGCAATCGAGGCATGCGTGTTGCCGATGATGTCGCTTGAGACAAGCTGCTCGCGCGTTGCCATAAATATCCCCTGCCAGCGTTCTTCTTTTGCGGCATCCTCAAGAATTTTATTTACTTCCTCAACAGTGGTGTCGCGCTTGGCAATAAAGGTGATGTCGGCAAGCGATCCGGCAACCGTTGGCACACGCACTGCGATGCCGTCAAACTTACCCTTCAATTGTTCATATGCCTTGGTCACCGCAATTGCTGCACCCGTCGAAGACGGCGCCATGTTTTGCGCAGCAGAGCGGCCGCGCCTAAAATCTGATCCCTTAACTGGCCCGTCAACAATCGACTGCGTTGCGGTGTATGAGTGAGTGGTATTTAAGAGCGCCTTTTCGATGCCGATTTTGGCGTCGAGGATTGCGATAACAGGCGATGCGGAGTTTGTGGTGCACGAAGCATTCGAAGTTATCTTGCACATACCCATCTTTTCTTCATTGACCCCCATGAGCACCGTCGCCCCCAAAGGAGAATCATCTTTAACCGGCGCGGTAATAACCACACGCTTTGCGCCCGCCTCGATGTGCGCATTCGATTTTTCAAACGAGTCATACACGCCGGTCGACTCTACCACTACATCAATGTTCCAATCCTTCCAAGGCAATTTGGTTGCATCCTTCTCGCTCACTACAGCAATTTTTTTGCCGTTTACTACAATGTTGCTGCCGTCCACTGAAATGTCTGCGGCAAGCGTGCGATATACGCTGTCGTGCTTAAGCAAATAGGCAAGATTAGTAATGTCACCCAAATCGTTGATGCCAACAATTTCTATACTCTTATCATCCATGGAGAGGCGAAAAAATGCCCTCCCTATCCTGCCGAAGCCATTAATTGCGACGCGTGTTTTTTTGGTGCCAAACATGCCTCCTAGTATATCACCAGCAATCAGGCTCATAGCTACACTTTTTCCTCAGTGCGGAGGTTAAACCTCCGCAGAATGATATGCGAGCCACTCTTCAATCTCTTCCTCTAGTTTGCCAGAAAAATAATCAGGGAAAGAATTTGGAGTAATGATATTTTTCTGTAACCTCTCAACACTAAGATAGTCCTGATAACTTGAATGAGGATATGCTTTTAGTGACGTGCCATCTAATATATCCCGAGGATTTAAGTGGATATATGCAAATAGATATTTCAAATGCACGTCATCCGTTACATGTTGTGCTTTGAAAGACGAGCCGAAAATTGCCCCTGTTCGTCCATATTTTTTATTAAAATACATCGTATAGGAAGTAAGTAATTTTTGCATAAACTTACTGATTCCTTTTCCCTCTGAGTGCTTTTCCCGTACGAGCACATGAAAATGACTTGGCATTAGACAATAAGCGCCAATGGCAGTGAGAGTCTCTCCACGTCCACTCTCAAATACCGCCGCGGAGGTTAAACCTCCGCGGAATCGTTTCAGTTCACGGATTTCTATTCTTTTCTCGTCAGAATTAAATACATATAACCCCTCAAGAAACCGCTGGTAATCAGCGCTATCTCGAAATACCGGCATTTTCTCTATACCACGGGCATAGAGATGATAATACTCACCGGGTGCAAAAACGTAATTGCGAGCCATACGTCTTATATCTATCACATAACCCTGCGGAGGTTAAACCTCCGCACATTATAGGGCAAATGTCCCCATCACTTGCTGTAGAAACTCAATCTGAGCCTTGTTTGCACTTGCCTGATATAAGTGGCCACGTGCAACAAACCATACCTCTATACTGTTGGCGAAGCCTCCTCCGGAGCTTTCAAATGCAAGGGCTTTGAAGCCCGAAGGGAGCGTTACTTCGCGGGGGTTAGTAACCGGCATGTCGGGCAGGTCTTGTTTTACCCGCGCCGCGGTAAGTTGCTCAACAGGCTCATCAAACTCACTCACCATGAGCTGCATACCCACACCCCTTTCATCCTGCAAAATAAACACGTCGCCAGTTTCGTTTGGGACCTTACCTATTTTGTAGAGACTAGGATATGTAAGAGAAAAGCCGTATGTGGAGTCTGTGTAGGTTGCTTGGCCTGCGGCATTCGGGATTGGTTGTACGATAGGTGCCTCTTCTCCCTGCGGAGGTTTAACCTCCGCAGAAGGTGGGGTACCCGTGAGCCACCAATAACCTCCCCCGAGAAGTGCTCCAACTATGATCAACAAAAATATCCATCGCATCATATTATTTCCCTGCATTATAAAGCTGCTTAACTTCGCTTGCCGAAAGAGAACGGTTGTAGACGCGCACTTCGTCGGTGGCGCCATTGAAGCCAATGCTGCCGGCGCTACTGGCGCACGCAGTGCCGCTTGCCGGGCCGCCGACTTTCACATAGTCTGACGCGCCGCTGCTGGCAAAGGTTGCCTGTGGCGTCGAGCCGTCAAGCACGCCGTTGACGTACAATTGCAGGCCGTCGCTCGGGCTCCAGGTATGCACAATGTGGTACCACGTGTTCGGTAAAAGCGTCGTCGCGCCGGTTACAGTAACCGCAGACCCGATATAGCCTACAATGTAGGCCTTGCCAGACCTGATCTGCACCATCGAAAGACACCATCCGATGCCGGATGTCGTGCTTGAAACATGAATAATATTGCCAGTCGCCGAGCTTGCTGCTGGTTTTATCCATGCTGCAATCGCATACGGTTTGTTGCTGGTACCAAGGTCCGAAAATCCTCCGGCGTCCGTATACTGGCTTGCCGAGCCGTTAAACTGCAAGGCTTGCCCCACCTTCCCGATAGTTTTAGCAGACGACGTTGCGCCGCCGAAGAAGTAGCCGTTATGTCCCGCCCCGCTTCTATCGTACACGGCATCAGTGACATCGGGCCCGTTAAACGGCCAGTAGCCCACCAGGCCGCTCGTGAGCGAGCCTGCAGCAGTATTGACGTTTGTCTTTGTCCCATCTCCTTCGTTGTAAATCTGCTTAATTTCTGCAGCCGTAAGCCCACGATTATAGAGCCGCACTTCGTCAAGGGACCCATCTAAAGTGAGAGATGAACCTGCACTTCCCATGCTGCCGATATACGTACTAAACGAAGCGGGAGAACCGGGATCAACCGTTTGTGCGGAGCTATTGTCCAGAGAACCATTTATATAGAGGCGCTTGTATGAACCATCATAGGTGAAGGCAACGTGTGTCCAAACACCTGTTGGTATGTCCGCATTAGAACTGATCTGATACTGTGACCCATTCCAAATCCTACCGGTGAGCTTATCGCCAGAATAACTTTGCACCAAACTAATCCCGTTATAGGTACCGCAGCAATCTCTGTCGTTGCTATATATAGTGTTGTAAAGGTATTGACTATCCAGCTTAACCCACGCCACAATGGTGAAATATTGAGGGACGAGCGCCGTGTTTGCAGTCGTACCAACTTGCACACCACCCGTGGCATTCCCTCCGAACGAGAACCCTTGCCCGACCTTCCCTATAACTTTCCTACTTGAGGTGGCGTTGTTGGTGCCTACCAAATAGCCATTAAATCCACCAACACGGTCATATACCTTATCGCTCACATCCGCGCCGTCCATAGTCCAGCGACTAACCAGACCGTTAGTAACGGCTGTCGTGGCACCACTTATCTTCGCTCCACCTGAGTTATAAAGCCCCGCAACTTCTGCTGCCGAGAGGGCGCGATTGTATATGCGTACATCATCTATATAACCATTAAATTTGTAGCTAGTATCTGTATACCACCCACTGATCCTCATGTTTTGAGTTATAGTTTTTGAGCCAGTAGTACCGGCCTTTTGAGACAGGGTTTGCTCAACACCATTAATGTAAATTTTGTTTAATTTTGCATCCCCGTTTCTTACGAGCGCCACTACGTGCACCCACTCATCTTCAAAACCTGGGTTGGTGATGCCATATAGGTCACCAGCCCCAGTATTAAAACCAAAGTAGTGATTTACTCCTGAATCGTAAAATCCAAGATCATACGCAGTAAAACCTACAGCCATAGAATACACATTGCCGCCGCCCGCCTTTTTATACATCCAAAAAGAAATGGTATTTGTTGCGTTTGAAGTGGTGTTTACTGGCACAGACGTTAGTGTCACCGTATCGTTTGAACCATCAAATGAAAGCGCGTTGCCTAGTTTGCCTGCTACCCATGACGCTTCGGTGATCGCCCCGTTACGTTGATATCCGCTGAAGTCACCCGCTTGGGTTGTAGCGCCTTCATTAAAATTCCAGTAGCCAACCAAACCTAGGTTGTTGGCAGGGCGCGAGAGGGTGGCTGCCTTGGCCTCTGGGAGGCTCGCTCCCCCAAAGAGAAAAAGGGTTACAAAAAAACCTGCACACAGCAAAAATCCACCGCGTCTATGCATATATATAGTATACCTTGTGGTATCCTAGTGGCATGAAGAGAGGCTATGCACAGGCTATAGGGGCATTTGTTATTTTTGCCACCGGCGCGCTTGCCGGGCACTATGTGTTGCCTGAAACATTGATACCTAAAGGGGTTTCGGACACTGACATTCAGCAACAGAACAGCGGTTATACCTACATCAACCCTCTACTCTTTTGCAGCGACCAGGCTATCAGCAACTACACCAACAAACTCCCCCACGAGATTGAGCAGAAGATTACCAATTATCTCGAGACGGCAAAAATACAGGGCAATCTAACCGAGGCAAGCGTCTACTACAAAGATTTAAACGACGGGCCGTGGGTGCTCGTCAACGGCAACATGCGCACCGTGCCCGCATCGCTGCTTAAAGTGCCAGTGGCGCTCACTATCTTTAAGCATGCAGAAAAAGACAATACATTTTTTGATAAAAAGTTTACGCTCCAGACAGCAGGTGACGCAAACAAGGGCCAATATTTTGTCCCGGCCTCAGCTATCAAACCAAATGCTCCGTACAGCGTAAAACAACTCGTTGAATATATGCTCGAGGATTCGGATAACGGCGCACTCTATCTGCTTGGCTCGACTCTCCCTGAAGAAGAGTTCGTTAACTCATATAAAGACCTTGGCATAGACCCACCAACTGAAGTAGCCCCTGGCTACACGATGAACGTGCGCACCTACGCCTCGTTCTTCCGCGTACTCTTTAACGCCTCATATCTTAGCCGCGAAAACTCGGAGCAGATGCTCGCAACCCTTGCACAATCACGGTTCCCCCAAGGGCTTGAAGCTGGGCTCCCCAAAGACATCGTTGTTGCGCACAAGTTTGGAGAGTTTGAGTCAGAAGGCAACGACAGGCGCCTGCACGACTGCGGCATCGTCTACCGCCCGCACGACCCGTACATTTTATGCGTGATGACCCGCGGCACCAACTTCGAAAAGCTTGCCGCCATTATCTCCACCGTTTCCTCAACTGTTTGGGAAGTCCTTGAGACGCAGAAATAGGCTGCTATAAAAACTTTAATGTAGCGAGGATATTTGAGAGCTGGATGTCGAGATCTTTAAACGTGTTTACTTCGTAGAGATAGCCGCCGCGGATAAACCACACCTCGGCAGTTTCGCCGAGTGAAGCGTCGACACTGTAAAAGGAAGCCCCGGTTGCACCATCTACTTGTATATTTTTTATATTTTTGCGCACACCAGAAGGGATGTCGCGCTTAAAACGGTCGTCGGTTATTTGGCTACCCTCAAACGGGACGATAAATATCTGGAAGCCGTCTATGGTCTTGTTGTTCTCAAACATGATAGTCGACGCTCCCCCACCCTCGTCTTCTACCCGTACGACGAAGTCTTGCGGATATAAAAGCGAAAAACCATATACGTCGCTCCTAAACTCTTGTAAACCCAGTGGCACTTCGCGAGGAGGATATTTCGACAAAACGGTAGAATCCACGCCAGGCAAAATGGGCAAGTTGCCTACTGTCGTATCCCCCGGTGAACGGAACTGCCAGAGCAAAAATACAACGAGCGAGACAGCAAGTATCAGTATGGCAAGGATAGCAATGGGTCGGCGCATAATTAATGGGAAAAGACTTTAACCGTCGGTCTGTACTCCAAACCAACCGAATAAAACGAACTTGGTGAGCTTTGATTATTGAATTCTGTACTATTCCACTCTAGAGAACGTACTGATGTTGAGATGCGCACCTCGTCGAGTGACCCGTTCCAGTAGTCAACAAGCGAATATCCGTTAAGACCAATTCTTGCCTGACCATTTCCTATAGTAATGGCCTCATCCGAACTTTTAATTAAGGCCCCGTCCAAATACAGATATTCATCACCGGTTAATAACACACCTACCAGGTGATGCCAATTTGAGTCTGCTGCCACCGTGCTGATTGCATCAGTACCTGCTGATGCAGCTGAGACAAACCATCTATTTGTATTACTAATACCCATCATAAGTAAGGCATTAGATGTATTACCTCTTGATACTGCAGCCTGCCACACGCTTCCAGAGGGGTTGTCATTTTTTACCCACGCAGAGATAGTTTGATTGTTGGAAGTGCCAAACCCTGTTCCCAGACTTATATATTGAGTGCTTCCGTTAAAGTCGGCAGCACCGTCAACTTTACCTGTGATCGCAGCAACACTATTATTATTTGTCCCCGTCCGTGCGTTCGAGGTTGAGTCAGCCATCGATAACGTTGTTCCGTCTTTAAGATGATACACGGCCGAATAACCATTCGTCCAAACATTTTGCGCGCCGTAGGTAGTGCTAGTCGCATAATCGCTCGCGCCACTGCCGAAGGATATGAAGAACTTAGTGTCCACTGTGTTCGAGAGTGTTGGCGCCTTGAACCACAGCTCCCCCGTTTTTGAGGTCGTGTTGCAGGTCACTACTTCGCGTGGTAGCTCGGTTGTTTTATCTGCTGCATACACGCGTATATCGCCACAATTGTTACCGCTCTCTGAGGCCCAAAACTGTGATGGCATGGTTGAAAGGTCGATGTAGACCGGAAAATCCGTGATGCCGGAGCTTACCCTGCCGTGATTGATGGCAACCATTGCCATTGACGTTGAAACCGGCTGTGTGCTGCGGATACGCACTATATTTCCTGACAACGTATTGAAAAGACGCACGGTGCGCGAGGGCGAATAGTAGGTGATAACAATAACCCCCTGCGCGCCGATGCCGCCTGTGCCTTTGGTGCCAGAGCTCCATCCGCCGCCGCCGCCGCCAGCACCATATAAGCCAGCAGCACCACCAGCACCACCAGCACCGGTGTTTGAAGGATATCGTCCGCCGCCGCCGCCACCACCACCACCGGAGCCGTGGCTACTGTCCCACTCTGTGCCAGCGCCTCCAGCACCACCGGCACCAGCAGCAGTAGTGGAGCGAGTATTTCCGCCGCCGCCGCCGCCGGAGCCGCTTGAACCGGGGCTTCCGGCAGTGTTTATAGCGCCGCCCGCGCCGCCGGCTGTGCCATTCACTGAGGCTCCTCCTGTTGCGCCCGTATCCGAAGCGCTGTTCGGGCCGCCAGCACCGCCACCGCCGTTACCGCCGCCTCCGACACCGTTATGAAAACCGCTCGTAGCGTTTACAGTGCCGCCGCTCGCGCCGTCGCCGCCTGGCCCGCCACCACCACCACCGCCGCCGCCGGAGTTGGTGATGTTGATAGTAGATGCGGTAGTGCCTCTACCTCCTGAGTATTTAATAGTACCTACACCCGACGAAGAAGCACCTCCCTCGCCTCCCAGGCCGTCTGACGATGCGTTGCCGGCCGACCCGCCTTTAGCACCTGCAACCACGGCAGTGCCGCCGATTGAAGCGCAGTTAGAGGTGCTGTTGCAAAAATAAGTATCGCCACCTGCAGAGCCTGTTCCGCCTCCCGCCCCTACCGCATAGGATACTGAGTTTCCTGACACTAACGTAACATTGTTGACTTTCGAATACCCGCCGCCGCCGCCGCCGCCGCCCGGCTGCACCACCGCCGTCGCGCCGCCGGCACCGCCGCCTATCACCTCGATAGAGTTGCTAAGGTTGTTCCAGTCGCCAGGCACTGTCCAACTCGTGCCTGAGGTGAGATACACAACCGTTGCATCTGCTGTCTGCGGATACGCAGCAATAAAAAAGGTGCAGACAAACGCGAGAAGAAATATTTTTTTATTGAGCGCGTACATATATTATTGCTGCGGCGTCGTGGTGCCTGCTCCACTGTCGGTTGAAGTCGCAGCGCCGAGGTCGACCGGCGGGAGTACTTGTGCTGCTGGTGCTTCAATTATAACAGTGCGGGTTGCGGTGCCAACATTTCCCTGCGAGTCGGACGCACTATAGGTGATGGTGTGAGTGCCGGCTACCGATGTATCAAGCAGGAGCTGTTCGGGCGACAGAGTCTCCCCGCCGTCGAGCGAAACGAGATAGCCCAAATTGTCGTCCTGATTGTCGGTAACGATAACACCAAGGTCGCTATAGGTGTCGCCTACAAAGATATTCGCAGGATTGTTGCCGTTCACCGATATCACCGGCGCGCTCGGATCGTTTGGAGTAGTAGTGGCACCTCCAGAACCTCCGCCATCCTGATTTGCAGGCGGCGTATAGCTTGCACCGCCTTGTGGTGCACCCGAACCATTGAGCAGATTTTGGAGCTGGTCGCGTGTGACGCAAAGGCCATCGAGGCAGAGTGTCTTGGTGTTCACCGTGTCGGCGTTAACCACCGTGGCGGTGATAGTTTGTGCAAAGACATTCAGGAGGCCATTGCCTGCAGTGCCAAGCCACGCAAACACCTGCGCCTTCACACTCGCCCAGAAGCCCGTTGCAAAGGCCTGCGCCTTAGGCGAGGTCGACGATGCATAGGCAACACTCGCGGCAGCAAGTGTTGAGGTTGGCATCGTAACCACCGCCATGATGTTGTAGTTGAGGTCTTGCACTGCGCTCACGATAAGCGGCGTGATGCGGCCGTAGTCAACACTCCATGGCGACGAAGTTGCAGGGAGCGTGCTCACGCCATTGTCGCCGTTGGTGTGCACTGCATAGGGGAAGACCTCGTAGAGCTCTTGTGCAATGAAGCCGGTAGTTGAGGAGTGATCCGGATCCTGTATAAAGCTGAAGTCGCGCACTGGGAGCTGCATCAGAGTGTCGAGCCCGAGCGTGGTGGTGGCGATATTTTGCTTGATGCGGCGGTCAGAAGAAGTGTTGTATGCGGTGGCGCTTGCCGTGACCGTGATAGAGCCGACGCTTGAGTTGGATGAGTTAGTAAAAGCAACTGCAGTGGTGATGCTTGAGGACGGCTTGAGCTCGAGGCCGTATTGGTTGCTTCCACCTAAATAGTTAATTTGCAGAGCGTCGGTAAACTGCCCAGTATCAGTACCGCCGAAGATAAAGGTGCCCGCATAGGTGTTGGTGCCTCCTTTTTTGATTATGAGAGCCGGGTTGCTTGCCAGGTTGGTCGACGAAGCGATGCGGAACGACTTGTCGGTCGAGTAGTAGCCCATCGACCATGCGTCGGTGTCGGCACCATACTGGACGCTCGCATCGCCAGTGCCATTCGGGTCGCCGATAGTGGTGAGCCCTGAGTTATCAACCTCGAACAACGTTGTGTTTGCGCTGCCCGTGGTTGAGCCGATTGCAAAGAGCGATTGGCCTGCTGGATCGCTGGTGCTATTAAAGATAGAGAACTTTGCCCATGGAGAGGAGGTACCGATACCAACATTTCCTCCACCCTTAAGCGCTAAGATCGGTGTTGCTGCAGTGGTTGAAGAGGTAAACACAAGGCTGTTGTCAGCTGCGGTGAAGATCTGGCGGAAGTCATAGTCTCGACCTGAGGCACCGATAAAGTCGATATAGTTGCCCGCGTTGTTGTACATCTGGAAGCTTGAGTAGCCGTTTGCTTCGTTGTTGAAGTAGCCTCCTAGCTGCGTGAAGCTGCTAAGCGCCACAGGAGTAATAGCGTTAATACTAAGCGCAGCCACCGGCGATGAAGAGCCAATGCCGAGGAATCCCGCATTGCTTACCGTTATGACCGTTGAGGTGCCAGCTGCAGTAGAGGAAGCAATGACCAAAAGTGGTTGCCCTGCGGTGTCGGCTGTTGAGTTGCTGATTGAGAATTTGCCCCATGGCGAAGTGGTGCCGATCCCCACATTGCCGCCTACTGGGTTGAAAATCAAATTCTGATGAGCTATGCCGGTTTTCGTCGACTGAATGTAGGAATATCCTCCCGCTGTGTTAACACCGAGTTTAAGCCGCATCGGATTTGTTGCGACACCGTCCTGAAATACCGCCCCTGCATCAGTATCAAGTCCGGTACCACTTGTCACGATGACATCGAGTTTGCCGAACGGCGTCGTCGTCCCAATACCGACGTTGCCTGAGGAACCTATAGTGAGACGATTATTAGATGCCGCGGTACCGCCCGTGTAGAAATCGATACTGCCCGCTGCATTGGTTGCCCCTATATTGAGGCCTCCAGAGCCGGTAGCTTGTAGGGTATCGCCTGATGCTTGGTGTATATCGGCACTGGATACATAGCCTGAGCCAAAAGAAAAATAGTAGAATGTGTGGTCATCCACTTGAGTGGCATTTTGTACATAGCCAGTAGTTAAGGCATTTTGTATACGGTACGAAACTTTTGAAGTATTGCCATATATATGTAACTGATCTGTAGGCGATGAGGTGCCGATGCCCACATTGCCCGCGTTGGTCACTATAAACGAAGTGCTGGTGGTAGAGCCGATTACAAACGCCGGTGCTGTACCCAAGTTTGAAGCGTCAACTGCGAGTTTTGCCCACGGCGATGTGGTGCCGATGCCGAAGTTGCCGTTGAAGTTGATATACGCCGCGATGGTGGCCGCGTTCGAGAAGGTGTTGCTGTTGACGTTAAACTGGATACCTTTGCCTCCGGTAGACTGGATCACGGCTGAGCCGGTGTCTGCGCCATAGCTTGCAGCATCATAGCCGAAGTATGCGCGGCCGTCTGGGAAGGTGCTCGAGCCGCCGCCGGCAAAACCAATAAAGTTGTCAATCGAGCCACTATCGCCCAAGAGCCCGAGCTGGCCTGTGCCTGAGATGCTCAACTTGTAGTTTGGTGTACTCGACGCAATGCCAACATACCCTCGGTTATCGATAACAAACGCTGTAGTGGTTGAGTTTGATGTCGAAGACGCAACTGCAAAGAGCGGCTGGCGAGCGGTGTCGTTGGTCGAGTTGTTGATCGAGAGTTTTGCCCATGGCGAAGTGGTGCCGAGGCCAAAGTTGCCTGCAGAACTTATGCGCGCACGCTCTACGTCAGTACTGCCAGATGCTGCAGTAAGAAACGCAATTACACCATTATTGTTGCCAGGAGCACTAATCTGCAATATATCTTGATTTACCCCGCCCACAAAGAGCATCTTGAGAAAGTTTTGTTGACGAGTAGCTGCGGTGATCGACTTGAGTGCACTGCCATATGACATAGAGATATCTCCCAAAAAATACGCATTGCCTGTTGAGCTAACCTGAGTGGTAGATGCGTAGGTGGTTGAAAGCCCGCCAGAGAACGTGAGTTTAGTGGTGGTTGCATTTGCTGGGAATGGGTATGCAAACGTCGTTGCGCTGGTGAGATAGTCAGTCCCCGCCACTGCCGCCACTACCGCACCACTCGCAAGAGTTTTGAGGAGTGCCGAGGTGACGCCGGTGATAGCCAAGCGAGTTGTGGTGGCGTTGGTTGAAGTGCTATTTGTTGAAGTGAGGTTGGTGATGGTGCCGTTGGTAGCGCTGAAGATCGCAGTGGTGATGGTGCCGGTGGCGGTGATGTTTGCTGCAAACACATTGCCTGAGATGAGCGCGCCGCCTTGGACTGAGAGAACTGAGGTTGGAGAGGATGTGCCGACGCCGACGTTGCCGCTGCCATCCAACACCATTTCTGCGTTACCTGATGAATTCTGGAAGAAGATACCCGTACCGGCGACCAGTTTCTGGAAGCCGACCGAAGCAGTACCAAATGGGTAGACGGCAAGTCGATTAGTGTTTCCTACACTGCTTCCTATCGTCAAACCTCCCGCAGTCGAATTAGTGCCCTCAAGGTGAAGCTTTGATGCTGGAGTGGTGGTGCCGATGCCAACGTTACCACTCCCGAGAGCTGTAAGTATGGAGTTCCCCCAGCTACCAAATTGGAAGTAATTGGCAGAGTTATTTGCAGCCGAGGTTGCCCCAACGAGCTTTAGGTACGTTTGTGCACTTGTGTCTATATTGGTACTGCTGGTGAGACCGGCTGTTTGCGCAGCAAGA